>Ga0172378_10004453_pt1 | contig 13115 bp, 12 predicted proteins | sample GrowelOW332metaG_FD_119755 | JGI IMG/M metagenome (GOLD analysis project Ga0172378, IMG submission 119755) | Groundwater microbial communities from an aquifer near a municipal landfill in Southern Ontario, Canada - Pumphouse #3_1 metaG | ecosystem: Environmental > Aquatic > Deep subsurface >...
AATTACGCTTTATGATTGTCATGATGCTGTCTAAATATGTGGATGATGAACACATTTTTCGATTATTGGAAATTTTTGAACAAATTCATCATGATGGTTATTATGTTAAGATGGCTATAGCATGGGCCGTTTCTTTCTGCATGGTCAAATATCCGAATTTGACTTATGATTTTTTAAAAAAAGGTTCTTTGGATAATTTTACTTATGATAAATCAATACAAAAATGTATAGAATCCTATCGTGTAAATGATATTGATAAGCAACGCCTTCGTTTATTAAAGAAATTGCGAACGATCGATTTGAAATAAAAAATTTATTATTTGTAAAAGTGATTGATTAATAGATAAATAGAAGTATATCCATTTTTAAGATGTTTTTTTTGTGTGAAAAATAATAATTGTAAAGAAAAAAGTTTTAATTTTGCTCAGCAATTGGAAAAATAAACTTAAAGAATTTATGATTCAATTCATAAATCAATTTTAAGTATAAGCACTAAATGAATGAAAGGTTATCGCTGTGAAGCAGAAGACCTGAATTTGCGGTAGTAGCTCAGTTGGTAGAGCGGCGGCTTCCCAAGCCGCAGGTCACGGGTTCGAGTCCCGCTTACCGCTCGTATTTATTATTTGGCAGTTACAAATATAAGTAACTGCCTTTTTTTATTGTATCTTTGAATATTGAAAATAATTTTTGATGTAATATGGAATTACAGCATACGAAATTGATACAGGCTATGGTCGCTTATGATAGAGGTGATGCCATGAGAATCCAGCATTTTATAAAAGTGCATGATTTTGCAGCTACAATCGGTAGATTGGAAAATTTGGATGAAAAGACTTTATTTATTCTGGAAACGGCCGCAATCGTTCATGACATAGGTATTCATCTGAGTGAAAAAAAATATGGATCAAGTGATGGAAAGCATCAGGAACAGGAAGGTCCGGCCGAAGCTGAAAAATTGTTATATGAGGTTGGAGGTTATACTCAAGAGCAGATAGAACGGGTATGCTGGTTGATTGCTCATCATCATACATATAATAACATAATAGGTAAGGACTATCAGATCTTAGTTGAGGCTGATTTTTTGGTAAATATATATGAAGATCATTTGAATAAAACTGCGGTGGAAAATGTCCGCTATAAGATATTTAAAACATCAAGCGGCATTTCCCTCCTCAATCATATATATGCATTAGAATAAGTCAAATTCGGCCATACTTGTCGTATCTCCATTGGAAGCAATTATAGAAGCATTGATTCTGATGTAACGTGTAGTGACACTAGTTGGAAAGTTATGAAATCGTCTAGTCGGGTCATTAATCAGATTGCCGAACTTAAAGTTATCTACAGTTCTCCAATGTTGTCCATCATCACTAATTTCGATTGTACCTTCTTCTATCATACCTTCCGAATTGTTTCTTTGTGGGGTATAGGCAAATCCTTTCAATACGTATTCTTTTCCTAAATCAATAGATAGGGAACCTGGGCCACTCCCTTTTTCTGTCATCCAATAGGATTCGGAATTCTCATCGAATGCGGATATTGCGGGAGTCGCTGTTCTTTCGCTGCTCTTGTCTATGACTTTCCAATTTTTCTTTATATAGCCGAAAATATTTCTATATAAAGAGCCTATCTCATTATGGGAAACAGCTACAGCTTTCAATTCCTTATTTTCCAGAAAGAATGGTTTTTTGTATAATTGTGATGAGGTAGTCGGATTACTTCCATCGGTAGTATAATAAATAAGATAATTTTCGCTTTTCGAATCATCAGGTATATATTGCTTATTCCATTTGAAATTTTGTTGAGATTTGATTGTAACCATTCCATCAATAGAACGAATCGCATCGAGCATTGGAGGGCGTGATTTATAATAATGTGCGGATACATGATTGATAGCTACAGGCATTTGGCGGGCTTTAAGAATACGTATTCTGATTTTATCCGTACATATATCCGGAAAGCGCAAAATGCGTTTATATCCGATATTTGATGCTTGAGCAATTTCTTTCCACTGATTATTTATCCATGCATCCACGGCATGTCTTTCTACTCGTTCTCCATAAACATCTATAGCTTCTTGAATCATGATTCTGTTTATGGTTTCAACTTTTGATAGTGAAATGACCATCTCCATCGGTTGTTTCTTCAAAAGAATAAAAGTCTTGTTGTTACTATCAAGAACTTTTTTTGGTCCGCTACTATAATTCATCAGATTATTACCATATGTTTCTCTAATTCGTTTTCCTGTTTCTTCCAGAGTTTTTACGTCTTTTTCAGAGAACATACCGTTTCTATTAGGCGGAATATTTAGTAGAAAGATCGAATTACCACCTACAGAGCGTTCATATATATCGAATATATTATCAGCACTTCTCACTTGCTGATTTGTATCGTCTCTGTAGAACCATCCTTCACGGATGGAAGTATTTGTTTCGGCCGGTTGATAATGTATATAAAAAGGCCTAGGCATAGAAAATAAAATTTTACGGCTTCCTAAATCTTCCAAAGTAAGATCTTTAAACATGTTCATAGTATCAGGATTTGCAAAATAGGGAATAACATTCCACTCTGTGTTTCTTGTACCGCCACCTTCATTACCACACCATCTGACATCTTCTTTTCCAAAAATTACGGCTTTTGGTGCTAAAGTTCTGATTAACTTTTTCCATGCAATATAATCATATTGTTGCCCACCTTTATGCTTCGGGTGTGCACCGTCGAACCATACTTCATTAATAGGTCCATATTCAGTTAGGAGTTCAAAGAGTTGATTCAAAAAATATTCATTGTAATCATCTACCATGAATTTAAATTTGGTCTTGTTGGCAAATGGTCGTCCAGGGACTTCGCGAGGAATAATTCTTTCTGTTTTTTTACTTAGATTGCCATACAGTCCATTCGGACTTTCCATTTGATATAAATCTGCAGGTGAGAGATAAATGCCTAGTTTCAATCCATATTTTTTACAGGAAGCAGATAGGCTTTTCAAAATATCACCTTTCCCGTTTTGAAAATGTGTAGACATGATGCCATGATTTGTATATCTACTCTGCCAAAGAACAAATCCATCATGATGTTTAACGGTTAGGATAACCATTTTCATACCGGCGGCTTTCATAGTTCCGCACCATTGGTCCGTATGTAATTCTTTTAAATCGAAAATTTGGGGATCTTCTTTTCCTGTTCCCCATTCCATTCTTGTAAAAGTATTTGGGCCTATATGGACAAATGCAATAAACTCGTTCTGGAGAGCTTCTAACTGATTCAGAGTAGGAATTACATGTGAAGCTTTATTGAGACTTGTTTGTTCATTGTCAGTTTCTTCTACTTTAATCGTATTTCCAAAAGCAGTTTTATTTTTTTGTGCAAAACATATAATTGGGAAATATAAATATGATAAAAGAAATAACAGGTAAAATTTTTTCATAATATTCTTAAAATAAATAAGGTTTCTTATATCGTTTTTGTTGCTAGCAAAAGTAATAATTTTTTGTAAAGAACCGGATTGGTATTCAATTTTTATTATTTAGCGTGAGAAAGAACACTAAATAATAGAAATTGAACTTTCATATAATATGATTTCAAATTACCTTTGCAAATAACGAAAATCAAGGTATATAAGTACCGTGGTCGTAAACGGTAAAAATATGAAAGTCTGTTTAAATTAATATAAATATTTTGGAATATTTGAATATTTTACAAACTATTATAATTACATTTGCGACCAAGTAATAAAAACAAAAGGTATATAGTTTATGTCACAATTAGTAGGACATATCTCGCAGGTAATAGGGCCTGTCGTAGACGTCTTTTTTGAGGGAAAAGACATTGATACCGATCTTCGACTTCCTAGTATCGGTGAAGCATTAAGCATCAAACGTCCAGATGGAGAAAATTTGATAGTAGAGGTCCAGCAACACATTGGTGAAGACACGGTGCGTACAGTTGCTATGGATTTAACCGATGGGTTAAATCGAGGTTTAGAGGCTGTTCCGTTGGGCCATTCCATTACAATGCCGATAGGCAACCAAATTAAAGGGCGAATGATGAATGTAATTGGGCAATCCATTGACGGAATGGGAAAGTTGGATAATTCAAATGGTAGTCCTATCCATCGTGAGCCACCGAAGTTTGAGGACTTATCTACAAAGACAGAAATTCTTTCTACAGGTATTAAAGTGATAGATCTTCTTGAGCCTTATTGTAAAGGCGGTAAGATAGGCTTGTTCGGTGGTGCAGGTGTAGGTAAGACCGTGTTGATTATGGAATTGATCAACAATATAGCGAAAGGGCATAATGGATTCTCTGTTTTTGCAGGTGTAGGAGAACGTACTCGTGAAGGTAATGATATGCTTCGTGATATGCTCGATTCCAATGTGATAAGATATGGTAAGGCTTTTGCCGAATCAATGGAAAAGGGAGAATGGGATTTATCGAAAGTTGATTACGAAGAATTAAGTAAATCACAGGCAACCTTGGTGTATGGTCAGATGAACGAACCTCCCGGTGCACGTTCTTCTGTTGCACTTTCCGGTTTAACTGTTGCAGAATCTTTCCGTGACAGTGGAAAGAGTGAAGGAAAAATGACAGATGTGTTGTTTTTCATTGATAATATATTCCGTTTTACTCAAGCGGGTTCCGAAGTATCGGCATTATTAGGACGTATGCCATCAGCTGTGGGATATCAACCTACTTTGGCTACTGAAATGGGTCGTATGCAGGAACGAATAGCATCTACTAAGGATGGTTCAATCACATCTATACAGGCTGTTTATGTACCTGCAGATGATTTGACGGATCCGGCACCGGCGACTACTTTTACGCATTTGGATGCAAAAACAGTATTGAGTCGTAAAATTACTGAATTGGGAATTTATCCGGCAGTTGATCCGTTAGAGTCTACTTCCAGAATTCTTGATCCGTTGGTTGTTGGGGAAGAGCATTACAAGACAGCACAAAAAGTGATTGAAATTCTTCAACGTAATAAGGAGCTACAGGATATTATTTCCATCTTGGGTATGGATGAATTATCGGAAGAAGATAGAACGGTAGTGAACCGCGCTCGTCGTGTGCAACGTTTCTTGTCACAACCATTCACTGTTGCAGAGAAATTTACCGGGATAAAAGGAGTGATGGTCTCGATAGAAAATACTATTAAAGGCTTCAATATGATTCTTGATGGAGAGGTGGACGATCTTCCGGAACAAGCTTTCCTGAATGTTGGAACTATTGAAGATGCCATAGAAAAGGGTAAGAAGTTAATTGCTCAGACAAAGAGTGGAAAAAACTGAAAATTAAATAAATGGGTTTTATGGAACAGAAGGATTTTCAACTCAGCATATTATCACCGGAACGAGTCCTTTTTAAGGGAAACGTAACAAGTGTGACTATGCCAGGAGAAATGGGTGAGTTTACTGTTCTCCTTAATCACGCATCATTAATTTCCTCATTAAGAAAAGGTGTTATAGAATATACCGATGAAAAAGGAAAACAGAATTTGAATATTACCGGAGGTTTTGTTGACGTGAATAAAAATGTGGTTTCAGTTTGTGTCAAACAGTAATACCACGAAAAAAGTTGTATGAAGAAAAATTTTAGATACATAGTTAGTTCTATCTTATTGGTTTTATGTTTCATTTCTACACAGGCTTCAGCTCAAAAAACGAATGAAGCAACCAAAAGTAGTCTTAATGTTCAAAACATTATATTTGGTCATATAATGGACTCTTATGAATGGCATATCACGAATTTTGGCACTACAAAAATAACTATACCTTTGCCAATCATCGTTTATAGTCATGAGTCCGGATGGAATTCTTTTCTTTCTTCCAGAATTGAAGATGGTGGAATGTATCATGGCTTTTATATAGCAAAAAGTGGAAAATATAAAGATAAAGTCGTTGAGAAAGATGCTTCGGGATTGGAAGTTCGTCCTTTTGATATATCTCTGACTAAAGTAACTACATCTCTTATTTTCTACTGTATACTTTTGGCGGCTATCATTATAGGTGTAGCCCGTTGGTATAGAAAAAGAGATAGAAGTGATGCAGCGCCCGGCGGTTTTGTAGGTTTTATGGAAATGTTCATCATGATGGTTAATGATGATGTGATTAAATCTTGTATAGGAAAAGACTACAAGCGTTTTTCACCTTATTTATTAACAACTTTCTTTTTTATATTTTTGAGTAATATCATGGGTATAATTCCTATATTTCCGGGTGGAGCAAACGTAACAGGTAATATTACCATAACATTCTTTTTAGCTATATGTACATTTTTGGCTATCAATTTATTCGGTAATAAAGAATATTGGAAAGATATTTTTTGGCCTGATGTTCCAGTCTGGTTAAAGTGCCCGGTACCTATGATGCCGGTAATTGAACTCTTTGGAGTGTTTACAAAACCTTTTGCATTGATGGTCCGTTTATTTGCCAATATTATGGCGGGTCATGCTATCGGATTATCAATAACATGTATTATTTTCGTGACGGTAAAAATGGGAGTGGTTATGAATGGAACAATGAGTGTAATTTCCATATTATTTGCTATTTTTATGGGCTTTATCGAGGTTCTTGTTGCATTTATTCAAGCTTATGTATTCACTATGTTGAGTAGTGTCTTTATCGGATTGTCAAGAATTAAAAAAGAATAAACATATATAGAATTATAATTTAAAAGTTAAGATTATGTTATCATCAATGATTTTAGATGCAATGGTTGGAATCCCACAGTTGGGAGGAGCCATAGGTGCAGGTCTTGCTGCAATAGGTGCAGGTATTGGTATTGGTAAAATCGGAGCGAATGCTATGGATGCGATGGCGCGTCAACCACAAATTATGAATGATATTCGTATGAATATGATTATCATTGCAGCTTTGGTTGAAGGTGTTGCTTTGTTTGCAGTCATCGTCTGTTTGTTAGATGTAATTGCGTAGCCTATGTCATTGCTAACTCCCGATAGTGGATTGCTTTTTTGGATGCTTTTGGCATTCGGTGTAGTCTTTGTTGTGCTTGCTAAGTACGGTTTTCCTGTTATAACAAATATGGTGGATAATCGTAAGAAGTACATTGATGAGGCATTGACTAATGCTAAAGCTGCTAATGAAAAGATGATCCATATACAGGATGAATGTAATTCGTTGTTGGCGCAAGCTAGAACCGAGCAGGATAAGATAATCAGTGATGCCAAGAATGTAAGCAAACAGATTGTTGAGGATGCGCGTGGAACGGCTGAAACCGAAGCTTTTCATCAATTGGAGGAGGCTCGTAAGCAAATTCAGATAGAAAAGGAAAATGCCCTTTTGGACATTCGTCGCGAAGTTGCCGATTTGTCATTACAGATTGCCGAAAAGGTAATTCGTAAAGATTTGTCGGGAGATGCCCAACAAATGGATTATATCAACCGATTGTTAGACGAGGTAAAGAATTAAGCAAAAGATCATGAATACGGGAATAATATCGAACAGATATGCTAAAGCACTTTATGCTTATGCTTTGGAAGAACATTCCGAAGACAAAGTATATAGTGAGATGCAGATATTGAATCGAAGTTTTATGGAGGTCAGACGATTACGTTTTGTAATGGTCAGTCCTGTATTGTCTGCCAAAGACAAGGCTTCTTTGATATATACTGCAGCAGGAGGGGATGTATCCGATCCGTTCAAACGTTTTGTCCGCCTGGTCTTGAAAGAAAATCGTGAAAGCTTTTTTCATTTTATGGCAAATTCTTATATTGAGGTTTATCGTCAGGAAAAAAATATTAATATAGGTCGACTTATTACAGTGTTACCTGTTGATGATTTAGTCCTGAAACGCTTGAAAAAATTTATTTCCGATCGTGCTGTAGGTTCTGTAGATTTTCAATCGAAAGTGGATCCGTCTCTTATTGGTGGTTTTATTCTTGATATTGATACTTACCGTATAGATGCGAGCATATCTACCCAATTGAATACGATCAGACGTGAGTACGAACGGAAAAATATGAAATTAGTATAACTTAAGTAGTTTATTATGTCAGAGAATATAAAACCAAGTGAAGTTTCTGAGGTTCTTCTGGAACAGTTGAAAGGCATTGGTAACAATGTGAAGTTCGAGGAAATTGGTACTGTGTTACAAGTCAGTGATGGTGTTGCACGTATCTATGGACTGAAGAACGCCGAAGCAGGTGAATTGCTCGAGTTTGACAATGGCGTGAAAGCTATTGTGATGAACTTGGAACAGGATAATGTAGGCGCCGTGCTATTAGGGCCAACTGACAGGATTAAGGAAGGAATGACAGTTCGTCGTACCAGACGTATTGCTTCTATTAATGTAGGCGAAGGATTGATGAGTAGAGTGATTAATCCTTTGGGAGAACCTATTGACGGTAGAGGACCTATTTTGGGTGAAGTCTTGGAAATGCCTTTGGAACGTAAAGCTCCGGGTGTAATCTACCGTCAACCAGTAAACGAGCCTTTACAAACGGGTATTAAAGCGATAGACTCCATGATTCCTATAGGTAGAGGTCAACGTGAGTTGATTATCGGTGACCGTCAGACGGGTAAAACATCTATTGCAATTGATACAATACTCAACCAGAAGAGTAATTTTGAAGCAGGAAAACCGGTCTATTGTATTTACGTAGCCATTGGTCAAAAAGGATCTACGGTAGCAAATATTTATGATGTATTGAAGCAACAAGGGGCTATGGATTATACGGTTATAGTTTCTTCTACGGCTGCTGATCCGGCGGCGCTTCAATACAATGCCCCGTTTGCAGGAGCAGCTATCGGTGAATATTTCAGAGATACCGGTCGTGATGCTTTAGTTATTTATGATGATCTTTCCAAACAGGCTGTATCTTATCGTGAAGTATCTTTGATTCTTCGTCGTCCTTCTGGTCGTGAGGCATATCCAGGTGATATATTCTATCTGCATTCCCGTTTATTGGAACGTGCGGCAAGGATAATAGGTCAGCAAGAAGTTGCAGAAAAAATGAATGACTTGCCAGAAAGTTTGAAAGGACGTGTAAAAGGAGGTGGTTCTTTGACGGCTCTGCCTATTATTGAGACACAAGCCGGAGACGTAGCCGCTTATATCCCTACTAATGTAATTTCTATTACTGATGGACAAATCTATTTGGAATCTAACTTGTTCAATTCAGGTTTCCGTCCGGCTATTAATGTCGGTATTTCCGTATCACGTGTGGGTGGTGCTGCACAGGTCAAGAGTATGAAAAAGGTTGCCGGTACATTAAAAATCGATATGGCTCAATATCGTGAATTGGAATCTTTTTCAAAATTCAGTAGTGATGTGGATCCCGTAACGCAGATGGCTTTGGATAGAGGTAGAAAGAATAATCAGTTATTAATTCAACCACAGCATAGTCCAATGCCTGTCGGTGAGCAAATTGCTATTTTATATTGTGGTATGCATGGATTGATGAAGGCAGTATCTGTTGACGAAGTTCGAATCTTTCAAGATAAATTTCTTGATAGAATGCGTACGGTTCACCAGAAGGATGCACTTGATGTGCTGTCTTCCGGAATGATTAATGATGATGTTTGTTCAATTATAGAGAAAGAAGCAGAGGCTATTTGCTTGACTTTAACCAAATAACGTATGGCATCACTGAAAGAAATAAAAACAAGAATCGGTTCTGTTCAAAGTACATTGAAGATCACATCGGCTATGAAGATAGTGGCTTCAACAAAATTGAAGAGAGCTCAAGTTGCTATTCAAATGGTGCTTCCTTATGAGCGGCAAATGAACCGTATTCTCACCAATTTCTTATCGGCTGAAAATAGTAATATTGAATCTCCGTATATTCAGGATAGAAAGGAAAAAAAGATTGCAATCGTTACGGTTGCATCTAACAGCAGTTTGTGCGGCGGTTATAATTCTGAAGTGATTCGCAATACAACTCAATTGCTTAAGGAATATGAAGGATTTGGAAAAGACAACGTTACTGTATATCCTATAGGACGTAAAGTCGCTCAGACTCTAAATGGTAATACTTATTCAGTTGCAGATGATTATAAGTTAATTGGCGATAAACCAAATTACAAAGATTCATCCGAATTGGCCCGGACGTTAATGGACTTGTATATGAAAAAAGAAATCGACAAGGTGGAATTGGTTTACATGCATTTTGTAAGTACCGGGGTACAACTATTGAGAAAGGAAACCTTTTTACCATTACAATTGCCAAAAGTAAACCCGTCGGACTCGAAAGATGAATTCAATTCGGATTATATTTTTGAACCTTCGCAAACAGCTATTTTGAATAGTTTGTTACCTGAATATATTCGATTCAAAATGTTTGCTACTCTTCTTGATGCAAATACCAGTGAGCATGCTGCACGCATGGTTGCCATGCAACAGGCTACCGATAATGGAAATGATTTGTTGCAAGATCTGAATATTGCATATAATAAAGGTCGTCAGCAAGCCATTACAAATGAGTTGCTCGATATTGTTGGTGGAAGTATAAAGTAATTATTCTTATTATATATAAAAAACCTCTGTTTACTTTCTGGTAAACGGAGGTTTTTTTGTTATATGATTTGCTAAATACACTCAAATACTTTCATATTAATAAAAAAATCGACAAATTTGCATCAAAATACTATGTTACGATGAAAGTAACCTTATTACAAAGAGACATTGTATGGAATAACCCGAGAGAAAACGTAAGTCGACTTAGTATTACGTTGGATAGATATCATAATACCGATTTATTTATCTTACCTGAAATGTGGACAACCGGCTTTGCGGTTGAACCGCATGACATAGCCGAAGATACCCACAGTGATTCTTTGCACTGGATGCAGAAAGTTGCAGAGGAAAAGGAATGTGCCATATGTGGCAGTATTGCCATTAAGGACAAAGAAGGATATCATAATCGCTTTTATTTTGTCAAACCTGATGGAACAACCATATATTATGATAAGCGCCATCTTTTTACTTACGGAGGCGAAGATAAAAATTATGTCAGAGGCAATGAACGGGTGATCGTCGAGTACAAGGGTATACGCATGTTGCTTTTAGTGTGTTATGATTTACGGTTTCCTGTGTGGAGTCGATACAACGAAGATTATGATATAATAATCTATGTAGCGAATTGGCCTACAAGCCGTGTCGATGTCTGGACAACCCTATTGAAAGCTCGTGCATTGGAAAATCAGTGTTTTGTAATTGGAGTAAATCGAGTAGGGAAAGATCCCTATTGTCCTTATTGCGGACGCAGTATCGTCTATGATGCTTACGGGAAGATAATTGCGGAAGGTGAAGGAGACAAGGAATGCGAAGTCTCTGTGGAAATTAACATGGAAAAACAAAACTCCTTTCGAAAGAAGTTCCCTGTTTTGAATGATAGAGACAAATTTAATAATGAATAATATAATAAGAATTTAGATATCTAAGAATGAGTAAATTATTACTATTGGGCGACCAGGCAATAGCTTTAGGCGCCATCAATGCAGGTCTGAGTGGGGTATATGCCTATCCGGGCACTCCTTCAACCGAGATAACGGAATATATACAGGATTCCAAAGTAGCCCGGGAGCGGAAAATACATAGTCGTTGGTGTACAAATGAAAAAACGGCGATGGAAGCGGCTTTGGGTATGTCATTTGTCGGAAAACGAGCTTTGGTTTGTATGAAACACGTCGGTCTGAATGTCTGTGCCGATTGTTTCGTCAATTCAGCTATGACCGGAGTAAACGGAGGACTTGTAGTTTTGGTTGCTGATGATCCTTCCATGCATTCTTCACAAAATGAACAGGATTCGCGCTTTTATGGAAAGTTTGCCATGATTCCTACATTGGAACCTAGTAATCAACAGGAAGCTTATGATATGATGGATTATGCATATGATTTGTCTGAATCCGTGCATCTTCCTGTTTTGATGCGAGTAACAACACGCATGGCACATTCACGTGCTGTGATTGAAGTCGGAGAAATCAAGGAAGAAAATACATTACATTTTCCTGAAAATGAGCGTGAGTGGGTTTTGCTACCGGCCATTGCCCGTAAGAGAAATGAAATAGTTACCGGTCAGCAAAAAGATTTGAGACAGAAAGCCGAAGCGTCTGTTTATAATCGTTTTATAGATGGGAAAAACCACAAGATGGGCATCATAGCATCGGGTATTGCTTTCAATTATTTAATGGAATGTTTTCCAGGTGGATGCGATTATCCTGTATTGAAAATTTCCCAATATCCGCTGCCGAATAATGCCATTACCAAATTGATAAAAGAATGTGATTCCTTATTTGTCCTGGAAGAAGGTCAGCCTTTTATTGAAGATCAAATTCGAGGTGTTCTTCCATTGGATAAGCCTGTAATGGGTAAATTGTCAGGAGAACTTCCAAGAACAGGTGAACTGAATACCGATTTGGTAAAGAAAGTTCTGGGTATACAGAACGATGAGTGTTATGCTCCGTGTGAAGATGTAACTCCTCGGCCACCGGCATTATGTCAAGGGTGTGGTCATCGCAGTGTCTATGAAGCTCTCAATCTCGTAATAAAGGATTATCCTAATGCAAAAGTATTCGGAGATATCGGTTGCTATACTTTAGGAGCTCTTCCTCCTTATCGTGCTATCAGTACCTGCGTGGATATGGGAGCTTCCATTACCATGGCTAAGGGCGCTGCCGATGGAGGTTTATTTCCGGCAATAGCCGTTATCGGTGATTCAACCTTTACTCATTCCGGAATGACCGGTTTGCTTGATGCCGTCAATGAAAATTCTCCAATCACAATTGTGATTTCAGATAATTTGACAACAGCTATGACCGGAGGGCAAGATTCTGCGGGAACAAATAAGTTTGAGGCAATTTGCAAAGGATTGGGAGTACCGGAAGAACATGTGAGAGTTGTTGTTCCATTATCGAAAAATATGGATGAAATTACTCAAATCATTCGTGAAGAAATTGAATATCAAGGAGTGAGTATTATCATTCCTCGTAGAGAATGTATTCAGACAGCTTCCCGTCATGCAAAGGAGCGAGCTGCAAAACAGGCCGCTGAGAAAAAAGCTTAATTATTAAAGGTGTTTATTATGAAATCAGATATTATTTTATGTGGTGTAGGTGGACAAGGTATTCTTTCCATCGCAACAATAATCGGAGAGG
>Ga0172378_10004455_pt1 | contig 13111 bp, 8 predicted proteins | sample GrowelOW332metaG_FD_119755 | JGI IMG/M metagenome (GOLD analysis project Ga0172378, IMG submission 119755) | Groundwater microbial communities from an aquifer near a municipal landfill in Southern Ontario, Canada - Pumphouse #3_1 metaG | ecosystem: Environmental > Aquatic > Deep subsurface >...
AAGTTGATCCACGTACAGAATACATTGAACGTAATGCTAAGTTTGTTAAGAATCTTGATATTTAAAGGAGGAACAAAAAATGGATAACGAAGAAAAGAAAAACGATGTTGCTACTGAAGCAACTGATGAAAATAATAGTGATGTTGCCGCAGGTATTGTTCCTGCTTTACGTGATACGGAAATTGTTAGCGAAGTACAAAATTCATTCCTTGATTATGCAATGAGTGTTATTGTCTCCCGTGCTTTACCTGATGTTCGTGATGGATTAAAACCAGTTCATAGACGTGTTATTTTTGGTATGGCCACTAATGGTTATACTCCTGATAAACCTTTTGTAAAATCAGCAAAAGTTGTTGGTGATGTTATGGGCAGCTATCACCCACATGGTGATTCAGCAATTTATGGAACGCTTGTTCGTTTAGCTCAACCATTCTCTATGCGATACACAATGGTTACTGGTCATGGTAACTTTGGTTCAATGGATGGCGATGAAGCTGCTGCTATGCGTTACACTGAATGTAAATTAAGTAAACTTGCTCTTGAAATGACTCGAGGCATGGATGAAGATACGGTTGATTTTGTTCCTAACTATGATGGAACCTTAAAAGAACCTGTTTGTTTACCATCAAGATTCCCTAATTTACTTTGTAATGGAAGTGATGGTATTGCTGTTGGTATGGCAACTAAAATGCCACCTCACAATTTATGTGAAGTCGTTGATGCAATTGTTGCAATTAGTAAAAATCACGATTTAACAACTGAACAATTAATGCAAATTGTTAAAGGTCCTGATTTCCCTACTGGTGGAATTATTTATGGGCTTGGTGGAATAAAAGATGCTTATGAAAATGGTCGTGGAACCTTTAGATTAAGAGGTCGAGCAACCATTGAAGAAAAAGAAAACGAGAAGAGCAAAATCATTATTACTGAGATTCCTTATCAAGTTAATAAAGCCGCTCTTGTTGAAAAGATTGGTGAACTTGTTCGTAATAAAATTATTGATGGAATCACTGGAATTCGTGATTTAAGTAAAGAAGATGTAAATATTGAAATTGATTGTAGAAGAGATGCTGTTCCACAAGTAATTTTGAATCAACTTTATAAAAATACTCAACTTGAAGTCTCTTATGGTGTCATTAACCTTTGTATTGTTAATGGTGCTCCAAAGATTCTTTCCTTAAAGAGCTTACTTGAAAATTATTTAACCTTCCAAATCGAAGTTATTGATCGAAGAACAAAATTCTTGCTTAAAAAAGCTCAAGATAGACTAAATATTGTTGAAGCTTTACTTGTCGTTCACGATAACATTGATGAAGTTGTTGATCACGCAAAAACTTGTTCAAATCCACAAGAATTTAGTGATTGGTTAAAGAAGAGATTTGAATTTAGTGATGAACAAGCAAAAGCCATTGTTGCAATGACTCTTGGTAGATTAACTGGTATTGAAACAACCAAACTCTTAGATGAAAAGAAGAGTTTAAATGATGAAATCAAGAATGATAATTTCATTCTTTCATCAAAAGAGAACGAAACCGCAGTTGTTATTAAAGAATTACTCGAGATTAAAGATAAGTTTGGTGATAAACGAAAGACCGAAATTTCTCATAGTATTGTATCTGTTGAAGATGAAGATTTAATTCCAGAACAAGATATCGTTATTACTTTAACTGAAAAAGGTTACATTAAGAGAATGTCTCTTGATGAATTTAGAACACAAAATCGAGGTGGAATGGGCGTTAAAGGAATGACTGTTTATAGCGACGACGAAGTTGCTACAATGGTCACAAGCAAAACTCATACCGACATTTTATTCTTCTCAAGTTTAGGAAGAGTATACCGTAAAAGAGGACACGAAATTAATGAAGCAAGTAGGCAATCCAAGGGGATACCTGTACTAAATTTACTTAATTTAGACAATAACGAAACCATTAATTCAATTATTTCTGTCGATACTTATAAAGATAAATTCCTCTTCTTTGCGACCAAAAAAGGTGTTGTAAAGAGAACTTCTCTTGAAGAATTTGAACGTATAAATTGTAATGGCAAGTATGCAATTACCTTAAAAGAAGACGATAGTTTACTTGGTGTTAAAGTTACTGATGGAAACGCTAAGATAATTCTTGCTAGCGATAAAGGAAAAGCCTGTGTCTTTAATGAAAAAGACGTAAGGGCTATGGGAAGAACTGCTGCTGGTGTACGTGGAATGCGCTTACCTGCCGGAGGAAATCTTGTAGCTGTTGCCACCTCACTTGAAGGTTTAAAGAGCTTCGTTTTAAGTGAAAATGGACTTGGAAAACTTAGCGAACTTGAAGATTATAGATTAACAAAACGTGGCGCTGGTGGTGTTATTACTCTTAAAGTTACTGACAAAACCGGTTCACTTGTCGGTTTAAAGATGGTTAATGGAGACGAAGACGTTATTGTTATCACAAATAATGGTCAAGTTATGAGAACCACTCTTGAACAAGTTCGTGTTATTGGTAGAAACAGCCAAGGCGTAAAGATTATTAACTTAAAAGATAAAGAAAAAGTTAGTTCCTTTACAATTGCTCCAAAAGCGGAAGAAGAAGCAAGTGTACCTGAAGAAAATATTAATGAAGCAAGTATGCCACATGATGATTTAAGTGACGAAGATGCTTCTACTACTGATGAGACTAGTGATGAAACAAAGGATGTATAATGAAACCACTTGTTTTTTCAAAAGAAAATAACAATTTCGAGGTGATGCGTTTAAGGAAAAACCTTAAAGGCTCCCTCGAATTGAATGATTTTATTTATTCTTCATCGGTTTACGATGACACCTATAATATTGCGCATTTTATTACTTTAGAAGATTTTAAAAAGAACAAAAGCGAGCTAAAAAAAGGCGTCAAAGTAGTGCTTAGTTTGCTTTATTGTGAAGAAGATTTTGATGGTAGATTATATAAGAAAAATATAAGTGATGAATATGTGATTCCAAAAAGCGATATCGAAACAATTAATAAGGCCACTCTTGTTCTTGTCCCTTCGCTTAAAGCAAAACAATATTTAATTTTACTTGGTGTAAAAACAAAGATTGAAGTATTGTCTTGTGGCGTTAATGTAACAAAGTTCTTAATTAAAAATACTTACGTTAGAACGATTGCTTATAGGTATTTAAAATGTCCAGAAGAAATGCAATTTATGGTTTCGGTTATTGATTGTCAAGATACTGAGGCGGAAAAAATATTGTATGGGTTAGCGTTGAGCTTTCCAAAAATAAAATTTGTAGTTGTTTGTGATTATAAACACGCAAGTCACGAGATGAAAAAATTATTTAAAAAATCACCTCCTAACCTACTAAATACTGGGCCACTTGAAGATGATGTTTATATTTCCTTAACTTATAACGCAAAAGCCTTCTTATTTGTCGGAAGTATTCAAGGAAATGCCATCCAAGCTTATGAAGCAATGGCAAGTGAAACGGAAATTTTTGCCCTAGAAGCGAGCGTTTATCAAGATATTGTAATTGATAAAGGAAATGGCTATGTTTATAATAATTTTGATTCATTGAAGGAAGGTATAAAACTTTTCTTAAGTGATGAACTTCCAACAACATATAAAAAAGAAAAAGCGATTGCAAACGAAAACACTTTAAAAAATGTTGGTAAAAAGTTAATAGAAATATATAAAGGAATTTAAAATATGAACGATTTAAATTATATTATTGAAAACAAAGAAAAAGTTGAGAAGTTACTTAAAGGAAAACTTTATGATGTAAATCTTGATGATCTCGTCAAATATGTTAAGGAGAAAAAAGAATTACAAAAATTAACTGAATCAAACAAAGCTGAACAAAATAAACTTTCAAAATCAGTACCTGAAGTTAAAAAAGCTGGTGGAGATGTTAAAGCAGTTTTCGAACAAGTTAAAAAGCTTGCTAGTGAAAATAAAGAGAACGAAGAAAGGCTTAAAGAACTTGAAGGAAAGATTGATGAAATTTGGTTTGCTCTTCCAAATTTACCAGATCCAGATTTATTAGCTGGTGGTAAAGAAAACAACCATCCAATCTATACTTATGGTAAGAAACCAGAGTTTAAATTTACTCCTAAAAATCACGTTGATTTAGCTGAATCTTTAGGTTTAATTGATTATAAGAGAGCTGCTAAAATTTCAGGTAGTGGAACTTGGATTTATACTGGATTAGGTGCACAACTTGAATGGGCCCTTGTTAATTTCTTTATTAGCCAACATCTTAAAGATGGATTTACCTTTATTCTTCCACCTCATTTATTAAATTATGAGTCCGGATTTACCGCTGGCCAATTCCCAAAGTTTGAAGAAGATGTATTTGTTCTTAAAGGTGTTGAACCTGAAAGATTTTTACTTCCAACCGCAGAAACAGCACTTGTAAATTTACATCGTGATGAAATTCTAGGGGATGATGATCTTCCAAAGAAATATTTTGCTTATACCCCATGTTATCGTAAAGAAGCTGGTTCATATCGAACTGAAGAACGTGGCATGATTCGTGGTTATCAATTCAACAAAGTTGAAATGGTCGAATATACTAAAGATGATGATAGCGATAGAGCTTTTGATGAACTTGTTACTAAAGCTAGAACTCTTGTTGAAAAACTTGGATTACACTTCCAAATTTCAAAACTTGCTGCTGGTGATTGTTCGCACTCTATGGCGAGAACTTATGATATCGAAGTTTGGTTACCAAGCATGAATATTTATAAAGAAGTTTCTAGTGTTAGCAACGCTCGTGATTATCAAGCCCGTAGAGGTAAGATAAGATATAAAGATCAAGATGGGAAAATGCATTTCTGCCATACTTTAAATGGTAGTGGTCTCGCAACATCAAGAGTCTTCCCTGCAATCTTGGAACAATTCCAACAAGAAGATGGTAGTGTTTTAATTCCAGAAGTTTTACAACCATTTATGGGTGGTCTTAAAGTTTTAAAACCTATAAAGAAATAGTATTTATCTTTCATTTTGTTATAATAATAGAGCCATCGCGAATTTAATCTTCGAACTAGGTCAGGACAGGAATGTAGCAGCCTTAAGGAGAATTAAGTTGTGCGGTGGTTTTTTATATGCACAAAAGAGAATTTTACAGTGTCAAAATATTTTTTCTCTATTATAATAGAATAGCCTATTTGAAAAGGAGAAAACTATGCTTCAACTTAAAAATATATCTAAAGACTACATGATTGATAAAAAACCATTTCCTGCACTTAAGCATCTAAACATAATTTTCCCTAAAAAAGAGTTTTGTTGTATTCTTGGTCCATCAGGTTGTGGAAAAACAACTTTATTAAATATTATCGGTGGGCTCGACCAATATACCGCTGGAAATTTAATTATAGATGGAAAATCAACCAAACAATATAAAAGTAAAGATTGGGATAATTATCGTAATAAAAGGATTGGTTTTATTTTTCAAAACTATAATTTAATTGAGCATCTTTCAATCCTTGAAAATGTTGAACTTGCATTAACTTTGGATGGTGTCAAAAGAAAAGAAAGAAAAGCTCGAGCAGTCGAAGCTCTTAAAAAAGTTAATTTAGATAATATTTTAAATAAAAAACCAAATCAATTAAGTGGTGGGCAAATGCAACGTGTTGCAATTGCTCGAGCTTTAATTACTAATCCTGAAATTATTTTAGCCGATGAACCAACTGGTGCTCTCGATTCGGTTACTAGCGTTCAAGTTATGAATTTAATCAAAGAACTTTCAAAAGAGCGACTTGTTATTATGGTTACCCACAATGAAGATTTAGCTAATAAATATGCCACTAGAATTATCAAAATGAAGGATGGTGAAGTTTTAAGCGATTCTCATCCAGCTAAGTTTGTTCCGGTTCCTCCAAAAAAGAATAAAGTTAAAGAAAAGAAAAAGACTTCAATGTCTATTTTTACAGCTTTAAGTATGTCGCTTAAAAACTTATTTACTAAAAAAGGAAGAACTGCTTTAACATCAATTGCTGCTTCTTTTGGGATTATTGGTGTTGCTCTTGTTCTTGCTTTATCAAATGGATTTACTAATTATGTAAATCGTGTTGAAGGCGAAACCGCATCACAAACACCAATTAATTTATCATCATATACGATGGTTAATGATCAAACCGCGGAAGATAAAATTAATGAAACTACTAAATATCCAGATACAACCGATATTTACCCTTATGTTTCTCCATCATCAAACGTTACTTATAAATATAATAATTTCAGTGAGAAATATATTAAGTTTTTAAATAATTTAAAAGAAAACACAAATTTAATGAATGATTATTTAATTAATTATGTTGATAATTATTCTTTTAATTTAGTAACGGAATTTCCTGAATCTATTGATGGAACAAATCCTAAAGCAGTTCAACAAGTTAACTACATTTCTAGTTCATATATTTTTAATTCGCTTAATAGCGTTACTGGACTACCAACAAATTATTTTCATACCTTATATGGTGAAGAAGAATATATCACTGATTCATATGAAGTAATTGAAGGAAGTTATCCTCAAAATAGTCACGAATTAGTTTTGGTTGTTGATAATTGTAACCGAATTGATTTTTCAATTTTAAAGAGGCTTGGATTTTATAATGATATTGATGAAAACAAACAAGTTGAGATTGAAGATGGGGCTACAAAAGTTGAACCATTAACTTGGGAAAAAGATATTAAAAATAAAAAATATAAAGTTTTTGGGTTTAATGATTTTTATAAAAAAGGAGATAAAGTTGACGTGGTTGATGGGGATGGTGTTACACGAACCTTACAAAACTACGCCAAAATTAATTTAGATGATGGATTTAATTCTTCTAGTTCAGGCGTTGAACTAAAAATCGTGGGCATTTTAAGACCAAAAGAAACGACAACAATTCCATTGATGACAACAGGTCTTTGTTTTACAAAAACACTACAAGACGAAATCCTTAATTTAAATAAAGACGCGGGAATTACCGGTGATTTTGAGAAAAACGTTGTTTTAAAAGATGTTAATGGGTTTGGTCAAAAGAACTTTTTAAGTTTTTTAAACGAACTATCTAATATAAGCACAAGCGGAACGATTAACGAAACTGCACTAGGAGTTTTATATAACAAATATTTCTCTTTTAGAGGCGCAATTGATGTGACTACAGAATACTCAACAATGAGTAGATACTTAACTGCGGCAGAAGGTTTTGGATGTGAAATGATTCCGCAAGGTCTATTAGAAAATGGCATTACTGATTCTGATTATATGAAAGAATATATGAATAGTATTATGGATGATTATACAAGTGGCAACTACGCCTCGGCACTACAAAAAGTGATTGGCATATATGCCTATGTTAATTCTTATAGTGTAATTAGTAATATTGTAATTTTTCCTAAAGACTTAACTACAAAAGAAGATCTTAAAAAAGCCCTTGATGAATATAATGTAATTGGTGAAGGTGATGACCACGCCAATAGTGAAAAAGAACAAATTTATTACACCGATATAGTTAGCACTTTAACAAGCGGTCTTGGGAAAATGATTACAATTATATCGGTTGTGTTAATTATTTTTGCTTCAATTTCATTGCTTGTTAGTTGTGTTATGACAGGAATAATTACCTATACCTCTGTCCTTGAAAGAACTAAAGAAATAGGTTTACTTAGAGCGGTAGGGGCAAGGAAAAAAGATGTTGGTCGGTTATTTAAAGCGGAGTCATCAATCATTGGTGGCATGAGCGGTATTATTGGTTGCGTAATTGCGTATCTGATTTGTATACCAACAAACATAATATTAAATAATGTTTATACTGATTATAATTTAGGTCAAATAGCAGACCTTAATATTTATAGTGCTTTAGCTTTAGTTGCAATTTCGCTTTTGTTAACATTGATTAGTGGATTAATTCCATCGAGAATTGCATCAAAGAAAAATCCAGTTGTAGCATTGAGGACTGAATAATATGAAAAAACGAGCAAACCCAAACGAAGTAGAAAGATTCTTCCCATCTTATGAAGAAGGGCTTAGTTTTGACCAAGTTAAAACAAGAAATAACCAAGGTTTAAATAACAAAATAAAAGATGATACAAAGAAACAATATATAGAAATAATTATTAAAAATGTTTTAACTTTTTATAATATTTTATTGTTTGGTATTGGAGTATTTTTACTCATTGCACAAGAGTGGACTAATTGTTTTTTCATGGTTGTTGTTCTTGCTAATACACTTATAGGGTTAATTCAAGATTTAAGAGCAAAATATAAAAGAGACAAATTATCTTTATTTGATTACAAAAAAGTAGATGTTATTAGATATAAAGAAACAAATTCAATTAAAACGGATGAAATTGTGCTAGATGATATTTTGCGTTTAAAAGCTGGTGATCAGATTCCATGCGACTCTGTTGTATTGAGTGGGAGTGCAAGAGTTGATGAATCAATTCTTACTGGAGAATCTCTCCCAGTTAGTGTTATTGCTGGTTCAAAATTATTGAGCGGTTCTTATGTTTTGAGCGGTTCACTTTTTGTTAAGGTTATGTCTGTAGGTGTTGATAATTATGCTAATAAAATTCAATCACAAACTAAAGATTATAAGACTCCAAAATCATCGATGTATTTGCAACTAAATAAATTATTTAAGATTATTTCCTCGATTGTTATTTTTCTTGGTTTATTAACTGCTGCATCAAAAGGTATAACTAACGATGCGTTCAAAGATTTTGAAGAATTTAATAAAAACATTGCACCAATTGCTGGGGCTTTGATATCAATGATTCCATCTGGCATGTATCTTTTAATTTCTACAACTTTAACTGTTGGCGTTATTAACTTAAGCAACAAAAAAGTTTTAGTTCAAGATATGTACTCGATTGAAACGTTAGCAAGATGTGATGTTTTGTGTCTTGATAAAACCGGAACAATTACTGATGGAAATATGTCGGTTTATGAGGTTAATGTTTTAGATACCTCGCCTTTTAATGAGGATAAATTCAATGCGGTAATTTCTAGTTATCTTGATGCAACCAATGACGATAATTTTACGGCGAAAGCTTTGGCTAATCATTTTGGAAAGAAAGAAATTTTTAATAAAGTAAAAGCTTTACAGTTTAATACCTATAATAAATATTCATCTGCTACTTTGGAGGAAATTGGAACCATAACCATTGGTGCATATGGTTTTGTTCCGCTTAAAGAAGATGCAAGATTTAAATATTTAATAAATGATTATAGTAAAAAAGGATATCGTGTTTTAGTTGTTGCTCATTCAAAGAAATCTATAGAAGGCGAAAAATCTCCTGCAAATATGACTCCAATTGCAATAATTCTTATTCAAGATCATATTCGCACGAATGCAAAAGAGATTATTGGTTGGTTCAATGATCGCAATGTTAATATAAAGATTATTAGTGGTGATAATGCTTTAACCGTCGAAGAAGTTGCACATGCGGTTGGTGTTAAAAACGCAGATAAATACATTTCGCTTGAAGGCTTAAGCGATGATGAAGTTAAAAAAGCTGCCTTAGAATATAATGTTTTTGGTCGAGTTACTCCTGAACAAAAAAAGATTATTATTGATGCTTTAAAAGAAGCAAAACATACTGTTGGAATGTTTGGAGATGGTGTTAATGATTTGCTTGCAATAAAGGCAAGCAATGTAAGCATTACTGTAGGTTCAGCAAATCGAGCTGCAAAAGATATTTCTAACATCATTTTATATAACAATGATTTTGGGACGCTTCCTGATGTTATCGCTCAAGGAAGAAGAGTAATTAATAACTTACAAAGAACTTGTAGTTTGTTCTTAATTAAAACCTTATTCGCTATTTTAATTAATGTTTTCTTCCTAATTACAACTGTTACAATTCATATTAGTTATCCATTTGAACCAAGTAATTTCTATGGATGGGATGTCATTTGTATTGGTGTAGCAGCGTTCTTGTTAGCACTTGAAAAGAATAATGAAGAAATTGTTAAAGGTAGTTTTTTAAAGAATATTTTTAAATCAGCGTCAATTAATGGAACGCTTATGGCACTTGCAGTTATGCTCTTAGTTTTACATGGTAAATTCAATAATTACGATTTAAGAGATACAGTAACAATAGCGGTTTACTTTATGTCCATTGCTTCGTTTGTTTCGTTATTTGGAGTCTCTTTCCCATTTGATAAATATCGTGTTGGCGTGTTTATTTTCTCGCTTATTGCAACTGCAATTATGTTTGTTTTAACTTATATAACGCCATGGAATATTTTAAAGATAAATACTCATATGAGTTGGTCAAGACTATGGATAGTAACATCTATTATGATTGGACTAATGATTATATTATGCTTAGTATTTTATTTATTTGTGCCTTGGGTAATTAAAAAGATTGAAAAGAGGAAGGAATAGTATGGTTAACACAGAAAACGAAATTCAAAAAACTTTTATAAGTTTATCAGAAAAATATGAGTTTAATGAAATTGACGTCAATATGATATGCAAAGCTCTAGATATAAAAAGACAAACTTTCTATTATCATTTTAAAAATATTTATGATGTAATATTTTCAATTTATTGTTATCAAAAAATTCAAGAACCATACGAAAATGATATGAATTCTTTAATTCGTAATATCTTTACTTTTCTTTATAGTGATCAAGCCTTCAATAAAATAATTGCTAAAAGTAACGCAAGCGATGTCTTAACTGAATTTGTTGGTAGTTATATAAATAATGGATTAACTAAAATTTTAAATAGATACAATTTACGTTTAGAAGATAAAAAAGATATTCTTAGATTCTTTTCAAAGGGATTATCTGAGCAATGTTTATATTATTTTGCTCAAGCTGAATATGGTGTAAATGATGCAACAAGTAGAGTATCTTATATATTTAATGATGATGTTTTACGGACAATTATTAGAAAATATCAAAATAGTATTGAGTAATAATAGAATGAATAAGTAAATAGTGATAATATATTTAAAGCAAACTTACTTATATTAATTCACTTCTGTTGGTTAAGAGTAAGGAGATTACTATGTTAAAAGAAGATGTTATCAGTTTTATCGTTTACCTATTAATGGTAGCGATTGCGGCGATTGTTGGATTTGCAATTATTAATCCTGCATTTTCATCAATTTCTACTGTCAATGGTTGGAGTGTTACGGGATTTTTAATTATTTGTTTAATTATCGCAGTAATTCTCGAAGTCATTATTTTTGAATTAGGCCACATTATTGGGGCTAAATTTGGAAAATATGACATTATTAGCGTTAATATTTTAGGATTTTGCTTTTATAAAAAATATTATAAAGAAAACAATAAAACCTATTGGAAATTTAAGTTTCCAAAAGGATTTGATGGTTTAACTGGTGAAACAATTGTTATGCCAAAGAGCGAAAAATCAAATCCTACAATGGTTGTTTTATCACCTTTAATTTTCTTTGCAGTAGAAGTAGCATTACTTGTTTTTGCTTATGCTTTTATTCCTGATAAAGTTAGTGGATCACAAAATCCAATAATGTTTTTAAAATATTTCCAACTTATTGTAGTTACAATTGGTGGAATGTTATTTATCTATAATTATTTCCCAGCAAAACTAGATACGATTACTGATGGATATCGTTTAGTTTGTTTAAACAAAAAGATTAATATTGAAGCTTATAATGAGCTTTTAAAAATTGATGGTGATGAGTTCCTTGGTGTTGAATCAAACAGTTATAAAACCTTTGATACGATTACCGATTTTACAGCATTAGTAAACTTATCTAGTGTTCGTAATTATTTAAAGACTGGTGATTATGAAAAAGCCTTACCGTTGGTTGATTTAATTCTTGCTAACAAAGAGAAAGTTTCAAACAACACCTTATGCATGGCTAAAGTTTATAAATTAAATATGCTTTTAACGTATAAATCAAATAAAGAAGCTCAAGATTTCTTTGATGCTTTTGAAACAAAAGAAAAAGATTATTTAAAGAGTAATTATTCAATGCTTACTATTAGAACAGCTATTTTATATTATGGTATTATTGAAAAGTCACAATCAGAATGCGAAATGCAAATGCACTATGTTAAAAAAGCTCTTCAAAAAGAGACAGAAATTAGTAAAGGTTATGAAGATAAATTCTTGAAAGAAACCGTTGCTTTACTTAAAGAAAAAAATCCAGAAATAAAGGTTAATTATTAGTTATGATTTATGATTCAGTCGTTGATTTAATAGGAAATACACCTCTTGTTCGTTTTCATAAAATAGAAGAAGCAATTGGAACAGATTGTGAAATCTATGGGAAATTAGAGAAACAAAATCCTGCTGGCTCGATTAAAGATCGAGTAGCTTTAAACATGATTTTAGATTATAAAAAGCGTGGTTTATTAGATGATAAAACTACGATTATAGAACCAACAAGCGGAAATACTGGGATTGGTTTAGCAAGTCTAGGTAATTATTTTAAAAATAAAGTAATTATCATTATGCCAAACTCTATGAGCGAACAAAGAAAAGCTTTAATGAAAGATTATAATGCTGAACTTATTTTAATTGATGGCGGCATGAAAGAGTGTGTTGAAAAAGCTAATGAAATTAAAGCTAAAACTCCAAACTCAATTATTGCTGGTCAATTTTCAAACAGCGCTAATGTTGAAGCACATTATTTACATACTGCTCCCGAAATATATAAGGATATAAAAGATTTAGATTATATATTTGCTGGTGTAGGCACAGGTGGCACTATCTCTGGTATTGGTAAATTCTATAAAGAAAACAAATTATCAACAAAAATAATTGGTATTGAACCTGCTTCATCTCCTTTAATTACTAAAGGATATAGTGGAGCACATAAGATACAAGGAATTGGCGCAAATTTTATCCCAGAAAATTTTCATAAAGAGTATATAGATGAAGTAATTACAGTAAAAGATAACGATGCTATTTATTGGGCAAAAGTTATCACAAAACTTGAAGGATTACTTGTTGGAATTTCTAGTGGTGCATCTTTATCGGGTGCAATAACTACGATAAAATCTAATAAACTACATCATAAAAAGATTGTTGTTATATTACCAGATACAGGAGAAAGATATTCATGGAATTAAATTGTGAAAAGTTCCCAAATAAACATGGGATACTAAATTTTGTTGAAGAACTAAAACACATTTTTTATCCATGTCTTTATGGCAAGAATA
>Ga0172378_10004456_pt1 | contig 13110 bp, 9 predicted proteins | sample GrowelOW332metaG_FD_119755 | JGI IMG/M metagenome (GOLD analysis project Ga0172378, IMG submission 119755) | Groundwater microbial communities from an aquifer near a municipal landfill in Southern Ontario, Canada - Pumphouse #3_1 metaG | ecosystem: Environmental > Aquatic > Deep subsurface >...
AAAGAGAGCTCGGGATGTTGGTGTAAGTGCTTGAAATTATTTTGAATGTTTGGTAGGTCTTTTTCGACCATTTCCAATATGCGTTCTTTGTTAATCATATCGTTGGCTTTTATTCTTAGACCAAATGTACAAAAAGAAAACTTAATTTAGATTTATTTATAGAAACAAAAGAAGAAGCAATTCATTAGTGGTAGAAAAAACTGACCGCGACTTTCCCCTTGATCCTATACTTGTTCTTGTCGCGACTTAGTACGCCATTTCCGGTGAGCCATCAAGGCGTATAGGTACATTTACTCTGCCTTTGTGATTGGCAAAAGTTTGTTTTTTCATTATTTCAGACGGAAATGAAATGGATATATGGCGGTCACTCAGTGGACGGAACGTCCGCTAAAAAATAGGTTCAAAATAAATGTTTTAACCCAATGTTCATAATGACAAACCCTTATTCCTAAATTTAGTGGAGGTGAAATATAATAATTCGAGTTTCTGACTTTTTTATTGGGGTATCTATACGAAAATATGCCCCTCGGAACTGAATCCGGGAGGCTATATATTTTCTTGTGTCTTTACCGATAATTAAACGGCAGCTGGTTTTTCAATAGCTACCATGCCACGGTAATAACCGCATTCGCCACATACAGTGTGGTATAAATGCAAAGCTCCACAGTTTGGACATACTGCCAATGTAGGAGCTACAGCCTTGTAATGAGTTCTTCTCTTGGCTGATCTTGTCTTAGATTGTCTGTGCTTCGGATGTGCCATCTTTTTTTATAATTTAATTAGTTATTATTATCTTCTTCTATAAGTTTCTTTAAACTGTCCCAGCGAGGATCAGTTGCTTGCTCCTCTTCTACACCGCCTTCCTCCTCGATGACCAAATCCTCTTCATCCATGAATTCGATTGGCTCTTCGTCATCTTCACCTTTCTCTCGGGTCAAGTGCTTTTTCAATTTGGAGACCATGCTCTTCGTACATTTGCCCGCTGGATGGACATGTCTAATCGGAATGTTTAGCGCAATGAATTCGTAGAGAAACCATGCGAGGTTTATCTCTCCTTCTTCTTCTGGCACAACGATGATCGTGTCGCTTTCCTCGGCGTACTCCGAACCGAACTTCACGATCAACTGATTTTGTGTGTCAATCTCTTGATCCATGTTGTCGAGACATCTGTCGCAAGGAATCTGAACAATTCCTGTTATGTCAAAAGTTAATTCAAAAGCCGTAGATGTTCTTTTAACCTCTACTTTTGCGAGAACATTTCCTTTTTGAACTTCTGCTCCTTCAATGTTTTTGAAGTATTCGTTGTCCAATTTAAACTCATAATTGCGAGATCCTTTGGAAAGGTCTTTCAATGGAATGTTGTATGCACTGAATTTTCCCACTTTTGTACGGACTTTTTAAAACTCTGCAAAATTACAAAATTTAGCAATACGAAAACATCTTGCCTTGCTATTTTTCTTTAATTTTTTACAGATGTTTAGTTAAATATTTGATTTTTATTTCTTTATTGGCTGAAATTTGAGACAATTAACGTGCGTCTCTGTCATTTTTCTCCTTTTTAAGTAGAATCCTGAATGTGGTTCCTTTGTTTATTTCGGATTTTTTGACAAATATCTTTCCTTCATGATACTCTTCGATAATGCGTTTTACGAGTGACAGACCAAGTCCCCATCCTCGTTTCTTTGTGGTATAACCAGGCTTGAAAACGGTATTGAACTTTGATTTTGCAATTCCTTTTCCTGTGTCTTGAACGTCAATTCCTATTTTATCTTCTTTCTCAAACACATGAACATCAATCCTTCCTTCTCCTTCCATGGCGTCGATGGCGTTTTTGCATAGGTTCTCGATCACCCATTCAAAAAGAGGCTTGTTCAATCTAAGGTAAACCGGAGATGACATGTCATAAACGCACGTGATGGCGATTTTGCTCGAGGTCCTTTTTCTCATGTACGACAACGAATTGTCGATTAAATCGTTGAGGCAAATGCTTTCTTTTTCGGGGATGGATCCTATTTTGGAGAATCGCTCGGCGATGGTACGCAGACGGTTCACATCCTTCTCTATCTCGGGCATGAGGTCGGGTTCAACGCCGTTGCTCTTTAGAATTTCAACCCATGCCAACAGTGAAGAGATGGGGGTGCCCAGCTGGTGAGCGGTCTCTTTGGAGAGTCCAACCCAAACCCTGTTCTGCTCTGCCTTCTTTGCGCTGGTGAAAACGTAGAAGATGATGAGGCAGAATGTGCTGATGATTCCCCATTGGATATATGGGTAGTAGGCCAACTGCTTGAGCAGGGTAGAGTCGTCGTAGTAGAGGTAGTGCGTGGTGCTCTCGTCCAACTGAATGATGATGGGGTCGTGCACCTCCTTGAAATTGGCGATCTTCTTTTTCAAAAATTGCTCGGAGCCGTCATTCGGAACATCAATGTTCCTGTGCATGTAGACGTTTCCCTCATTGTCTGCAATGACTACTGGTATGCTGGTGTTTCCTTCGATTACTTTCAATATGAATGAGAGGTCGGAGTTCCTGTCGTCAACAAGCTGACGGGTAGCCTCGGCCCAAAGTTCTATCCTCTTGCGCTCCTCTTTCGACATGTCGTTAGCTAAATTGCTTGAGTAGTAAACAGATAACGATATGATGGCGACGGCGAAGACCGCAAGTATATACTTTATATTATTGAAATTGTCGTAGTTCACCTTCATGACAATCTTGTTTTATCGGTATTTGTTTTCGTCAGAGTCGCCCATGATGCTAATGTAGCTGTTGTAGCGCGACTGGCTGATGCGATGTTCTTCCAACGCTTCGAGTACGGCACATCCTGGTTCGTGCGTGTGTGAGCAGTTGTTGAAACGACATTTCTGCGACTCCTTGAAAATCTCGGGGAAGAAATGACCCACCTCCTCCTTTTGGAAATCGATGGTTCCGAATCCTTTGACTCCAGGGGTGTCTATGATGTAGCTGTTATTATCCAATTCAAACATTTCGGAGAAGGTCGTGGTGTGCATTCCCTTGTCGTGGCTTTCGGAAATGAGGCCTGTCCTTGCCTTGAAGTCGGGCGAAATGGCGTTGATGATGGATGATTTCCCTACGCCTGAATTTCCTGAGAGCAACGTTATTTTCCCGTAAAGGAGTTCCTTTATTTTTTCAATGCCGTCGAGTGTGGCGGCAGAAGCGGTGAGACATTCGTAGCCTATGGTTTCGTAAAGGTAACAGAGATCCTTTGCATACTCCTTCTCGTCGTCGGTGTAGCGGTCCATCTTGTTGATGACAATCTTGACGGGCACGCAGTAAGCCTCGCAGGTGGCAAGGAAACGGTCTATGAAGGTGGTGGAGGTCTCGGGGTGGTTAATGGTCACAATGAGAAGAGCCAAGTCTACATTGGCTGCAATGATGTGGAGCTGCTTGGAAAGATTGGATGGCTTGCGCACCACATAGTTCTTCCTCTCCCCGATTTCGGAGATGAGGCCAGTGCCTTCGGGTGTGAGGTCGAAGGTGACGTGGTCGCCTGCTGCCAAGGGATTGGTGCTCTTGATTCCTTTAATACGGAAGGAACCTTTGATTCTACAATCGTAGACAGAGCCCTCTGCCGTCTTTACTTGATAGTAGCTGCCTGTGTTTCTGATGACTAAACCTTGCATCATTGATTTGAATTCTTTCGTGTGCCGATTAAAAATGTAGGTATTGTAGGGTTATAAATAGAACCCTACAATAAAAAAATAAAGGAGAGTGCATGGTGTGATGCCACGCAATCTCCTGAGCATATTTCTTCTTACAAAGATTGAACCATGCCTATACGGTCATGATCTCTTTTTCTTTGAGGACAAGCATATCTTCAACTTTCTTGATGTACTTGTCGTGAATTTTCTGAACTTCAGCCTCTGCGTCTTTCTCCTCGTCTTCAGCCAAGCCGTTCTTGATCTCTTTCTTAAGAGCCTCGATGGCATCACGGCGAGCGTTGCGTACGCTGATCTTCGCATCTTCGCCTTCAGCCTTAACCTGCTTTGCCAAAGCCTTACGTCTGTCTTCTGTCAAAGTTGGGATGGCAAGACGGATCACTTCACCGTTGTTTTCAGGAGTGATACCAACTTCTGAGTTCATAATCGCCTTTTCAATATCAGAGATGAGCTTCTTTTCCCATGGTTGAATAACGATGGTACGTGCATCAGGAGTAGTGATTGTTGCCACGTTTGCCAAAGGGACAACGCTTCCATAATAGTCGATTCTGATCGGGTCGAGTATACGAACGTTTGCCTTACCAGCTCTAATGTGAGCCAAAGCATCATCAAGGTGTACTAAGACGTTAGCCATCTTATCTTCTGCCGTCTTGAAATAGGTTTTAATGTCTGCCATATATATTTGAATAATTTTTTATGTTCGCGCAAATATACAGATAAAAATTGAAAGATGATAAAACTTGCATTTCAGAGTCTCCATTTTTTTATAAATGAGGGGTTAAGAGGTAGGGTGTTCAATTTCGATTCGAAATCTTGCTCAAAAAACAAGGCTATTTAACGAATAAAATGATGAGCAACCGATTAGCCGCGAAGGCGGCAGTTAAAACCAGCATGTTTTCAGACCCACCTTTTGTGCTGCCACCTACGGGGCGCGGAAACTTCAATGCAAATCGTATTGTAGCCAATTGCGTTGCCCAAGGCTATCGTTGTGCTGGGCTTTCATCCCGTGTAAGAATAGAAATGATACGAGACTTGGTGTGTTTTTAAAAGAGTATAATATGGAATGCAGTGAGAAATATGTCTTTTTACGGATTAATGAGATTTTTGATGTTAATTGAGCTTGGCATTTCAACGGGCTGAAAGCCCAATACAATACCAGACCAGGGCACCGCCCTGGTTATCAGTGTGTTTGTGTGTGGAACTCACGTACCCGGAGGGGCAACACACATTATACATGAAGATGACCTTCTCTTCTTCTTTTTATAAACAACAAAAAAAGAGATGCCCTAAGACATCTCTTTTTTCAATTATGGAAAATGAAAAGAATTAAGTAATGTTTTTTCTTATTTTGTGATGACTACCGGCATTGACAATTTGCTGCCGTCGTTGCAGGTAACCTTAAGGATGTAGACACCGTTTGCTAAATTGCTGATGTTTACATTGTGTTCGCCAACGCCATTGAGATTCTCTGAGAGAGTCAACGCACCTTTGCTGTCGTATAGTGAAGCAGAAGCCGCATCGGCATGGATGCGGATCTGAATTTGGTCTTTGATGGCATTTGCAGAGAGGGTTGACGATGCTTTGATGGCATTGCAACCGGTTGTGCTCTTGTCTAGAATCTCAAACCAGTCTACGTTGAAGAGGAAGTTATCCTCGCCGGTAAATTCGAGGGTGATTGTTTGTTCGCCCTTGTTGAGGCTGATCTCTGTAGAGTCAGTGTAAAATTCTGTCCAACCGGTGGTCTTCTCTGTGTTAATAGTGAAAGCCGCAAGCGCATTGCCGCTCTCGTCTTTAAGGGTCATGACGTTTTTTCCTGTTGCCTCCGAACCTAGACGAGCCTTGAAGATGTATTTGCCATTCTCAGGAACGTTGATCTTGTATTGAGTCCAGTCGCCATCGTTGATGAATCCGATGTCTTGGCTGCCGTCTTCCAAATCTTCTGTCTGGATTCCCTTCATAAGGCTGTAAGCCTCTGCTTCAATTTTAGCAGGAATGTTGACAACCGTCTCCTCTTTACTTAAAAGTTCGAGGTTTGCATCCAAACTGTAAATGCCATCCTTAACTGTTTCGTAGCTCTTGATGAGGTCGCCAGAGCGGACGGTCAATTTATTGCCGTGAATAGATTTGATTTCTACTCTTGTCATCTTGCCTTTTTCCCAAGTCATGCCAACGATTACGAAACCACGACGGGCTTTGATACCTTTAGCATAACCGTTGCTCCAATTGGATGGCAGGGCAGGAAGAAGGTCCAAATAACCGTTCTGACTTTGAAGCAACATTTCGTTGATACCAGATACCGCACCGAAGTTTCCATCAATCTGGAAAGGAGGGTGAGCATCAAACAAATTGTTGTATGTCTTATCTGGAGTTAAAAGCAATTGAATCAATTTGTAGGCGTGGTCGCCGTCCAATAGACGCGCCCAGAAGTTGATTTTCCAAGCGAGAGACCAACCTGTTGCATCGTCGCCACGCTCGCGGAGGGTTTCGATAGCAGCCTTCGCCAACTCTGGAGTTGTACGTGGCGAGATTTGGTTGCTTGGAAATAGGCCGTAGAGGTGAGATACGTGACGGTTGTGGTCGTTAGGGTTATCCCAATCGAAGAACCACTCCTGAAGTTGTCCGTATTTTCCAATCTGATGAGGAGGGAGTTTAGCCGAAGCTTCGTTTAATTTCTTGACGAAATCAGCATCCTTTCCCAATTTGTTGGCAGCCTCTGCTGTAGCGGCAAAAAGTTCGCGGATAATCTGAATATCCATTGTACAGCCAAAGCTTGCGTCGCATCCACTGTGCTGAATCTCGGGAGATACACTCGGGCTCGTTACCAAATAGTTTTTGCCAGAGACATTCTCCGTAATCATGGTTGCCAAATAGAAATCGCAGGCTCCCTTCATGGTAGAGTAGATGTCGTTCAAGTAAGCATCGTCGCCGTTGAAACGGTAGTAATCGTAAATCTGGTTAGACAACCAGCCCGAACCCATTGGCCAGAATCCCCAAGAACCATCGATTGGAGCGGTCTTGTTCCAAAGGTCGGTGTTGTGGTGGAGAACCCAGCCTTGGTTGGTGCCCCAGTGCTCTTTTGCGGTTTCGTTTCCTGGACCGGTCAATGATTTCACCTTGTTTACAAATGGCTTTGCACATTCCGTTAGGTTACCTGTCTCTGCCATCCAATAGTTCATCTCGAAGTTGATGTTGGTGGTGTATTTGCTGCCCCAGATAGGGTCTTTGTCTGCATTCCAGATACCTTGTAGGTTGGCAGGCTGACCGCCATCACGTGAACTTGTGATCAAAAGGTAACGGCCAAATTGGTAGTGAAGACGAACAAGCCCAGGGTCGTTGGTGCTTTTGAAGTTGTAGACACGCTTGTCTGTTGTTTGGTCTGCCGTGGTCTCGTCGCCAAGATTGATGTCTACACGGTTAAATAGTTCTTGATAATCGGTCAAGTGATTTTTCAAAACATCTTCGTATCTCTTGTCCAAAACTTTTCCGAGGTTTGTCTCTGCCACCACATTCTCCCTACCCGTAACATCTCTGTGGTTGATGAAGTTTGTACCGATTGTCACGTAGAAAGTAACGGCATCGGCACCTGAAATGATCAGTTTATTGTCTTGCGTCTTGATGGAACCGCCCTCTTTCTTAGCTACGACACGAATCTGGTATTTAACCGCATCAGGTCCTGAGTTCAGATAAAGAACTGAGTCTGAAGCTGCGCCCGCATTGTTCATAAATGGACAATCCATATAAGCGGAGAAACTAAGGGCCTTTGCCTTGTCGGCGGTTAGACGGAACACCAAAATGTGGTCGGGATAAGAACCGAAATACTCACGGGTAAAAGTTGTTCCGTTGGCGGTGTAGGTCGTTTTGGCGATACCGGTTTTCAGATCAAGTTCACGGTAGTAATTTCCGCCCGTTTGACCGTTGAAATCCAAATAGAAGTTACCGGCTGGAAGGTAATGAGCCATTCCCCAACCGAGCATGCTGCCTAGCGTTCCGTCGGCATCCTTGTATGCTCCCGCAAAGATTTGTTGGCGGGCTTTCTCTAGGTTGTTGCTGGCGCCCTGTTTGTTGTTGTTGCCTGGATTGCCGCTCCAAAGAGAGCTCTCGTTGAGAAGGATTCTGTCTTTTCCTACGCCTCCGTAGACCATACCGCCTATGTAACCGTTGCCGATAGGCAAGGCGTTGGTGAAGGTGGTCCCTGCATCAGAGTCGTACCAAAGGGTTAAATCGCCCTTTTGTCCAGCAGCGATAGCTGGGGATGCTGAAAAAGTTAACAGCGCTAATGCGCAAATAACAATGTGAATTGGATTCCTGAATCGTTTTAGGAAAAATCCCCCGTTTATTTCCCCTCCTGAAAAGGAATAATAGACTAACGCGCGGTAAGCGATAGCCGTAAATTTCAAATGCCTGTTCATGTTCTAGTTTTGTTTGGTTTATATCATGGTTTAATTTCGATATCAACCCTTATAGATATCGAAATTATTGTTCAAATTTACATTCTTTGGGGGAATGAAAATATTAGAAAAGAGGAAACTTCTATAAAAATTCAGTCATTTCATCTTTTCGTTGATCTATTTTTATTTTAATAAAAAATCAAATTAAGGTATTGATAATTAAACGAATGGTTATCAGTTGTTAGTCGATGACTTCAGGTCATGAGTCTGTTTTTTGAAAAATGAAGTCATTATCTCTCAAATGAAGGTACGAGAAAAGGAAGAGCTTTCACAGCGGCGGCTCTTTTTGCCTCTTTTTGTCAGAAAAGGGCAATTATCCATTTTCGTCCTTATTCTGCTTTGCAAAAACGGATGGTGCCATGTTGAACTTCTCTGAAAAACAGCTTCCGAAGTATTTAGGATCTGAGAACCCAACCTCGTAGGCAACATCTGCAACAGAATATTTGCCGCTCTTCAACAGAGTGGCTGCATATTGCAGTTTGTAATTCTTCACGTATTCTGAAGGCGAACAGCCTGTAATGGCTTTGAACTTACGGAACAATTGAACTCTACTTAGGGCTGTCTTGTCTGCAATAAACTCGACCGAAAGATTTGGTTCGGAGATGTATTTCTGAAGTATCTCCGTGATTTTGCGAAGGAATGCATCGTCCTTGCTCTCTGGCATGTTACCTTCCGGAGCGGCTAAGATGCTGTTGCGTAGATGCTGGAGTTGCAACTTGCGGTTCTGAAGTAGCGTATGAACTTTAGCCAACAGAATATTTCCGTCGAACGGCTTGGTGATGTAATCATCAGCACCGAGGTTCAAACCCTCTATCTGGTTGTCGGCAGAGTCTTCTGACGTAAGCAGAATAATCGGTATGTGTTGGGTCAAAGCGTTGTTCTTCAGATGTCGGCAAAGTTCCTTTCCGTCCATCTTAGGCATCACCACATCGGAGATGATGATATCAGGAATGTCTTTGAGTGCTAACTCGAGAGCCGTCTCTCCGTCTGATGCTTTCTCAATCTCAAAGTCGTTTTGGAACAACAGCGTGAGGTAGGAGAGAATGTCCGGATTATCGTCCACGATGAGGATGGAGTTTCCTTTGCTCTTGATGTAGTTTTTCCCTTTGCCGAACGATAAATCAAATTCCTCTTTCTCCTCTTCTAAAACGTTGATGGGACTTCCCAAAGGAATCGTCATCTGTATGGTTGTTCCTTCTCCCTCTTTACTTTTAATGTTGATTTCGCCTTTGTTGGCAATGACGAAGTCGTAACAAATCTTTAATCCAAGACCCGAACCTTTTTCGTTGTTTGTACCGAAGGTTGATGCGTTGAAATCTTTCTCAAAAATTTTGCTCAACTTCTCTTCGCTCATACCCACGCCACTGTCTTTAATTTGGAAGGAGATCTCTTTTTCATTCTCGTCGATGGAGATTTCAATTTTCCCGTTCGAATGGGTGAATTTAATCGCGTTGTTGATTAAGTTGCGTATCACGGTGGCAATCATTCTCTCATCGGCAAAGGCATAGTGCGTAGCCGAGTTTTTCATCGTGATGTCTATACGTTTGTTTGTAGCGAGACCTTGCATCAGAGACAGCGAATCTTTTGTCAGTGCTGCTACCGAGATGTCTTTAGGCGAATAGAAAATGTCTTTCGTCTGGATTCTTGCCCATTGTAGGATGTTGTCCATCTGTTCTTGCAACTTCTGTGCGGCCAGAGTGACATCGGTAAGCAGTTTCTCTTCCAGTCCGTTTCCCTTTTTTTCTTCCGAAAGAAAGGAAAGCATGCCGACAATAGCTGTGACAGGGTTTTTTAGATCATGTGCAATGATGGACAGAATTCTGTTTTTCAAACTGAGTGTTTCGTCCAGCTCTTTATTCTTGGATTCAACGCTCTCTTTCTGCTTTTCAATCTCTTGGTTCTTTTGCCTTAATTCTATGGTTCTGTTGGCCACTAGAATTTCCAATCTCTCTTTTTGTTTCCTCAAATTCCTTATTCGTACCGTGAAATAGATCACGATCAACGCAATGGCTACCAATGCTGAAAGTGTTTTGAACCACCAAGTTTGCCACCAAGAAGGCAGAATGATGATGGTGAGAGGTTTGTCAATCTGAAATAGTTGACCGTCGTTGCTTTTTACTCTTACAAGGAAAGTGTAGGTGCCGGGCTCCAAATTGGTGAAAGAAACTTTTCTCTCTTTGCCTGCCTCAATCCAATCGTGATGCAGTCCTTTCAAAAAATAGGAGTAGTGCAGACTTCCGGATTTCTCTAAGTCGATGCCTACATATTCCAAAGTGAAATAGTTCTGTTTATGGTTGATGCGGATGGTGTCCGTGCAACTCAACGAACGACTGAGAATCTCCGATTTTCCTATCTCTTGTTTTTTGTCCCAAATGTAAATGTCCTTCAAATAGATCTTTGGAGATTTGTCTTGTCCTGCCAATCTCGTAGGGTTGAACTTGAACATTCCGTCGTTAGAACCGAAGTAAATCTCTCCGTTTGGATGTAGGTAGACCGACTTCTGATAAAGAAAGTTACGCTCCAATTCTTTCTCCAAACTGTAATGTTTCAGCTTTTTTGCATCAGGGTTGAATTGAATAATTTCGTCCTGACTTCCAATCCAAAGGTTGTTTTGTTTGTCGCTTGTGATGAACTTTAGATTCTCAGGAATGTCTGTCGTCTCAGCATAGTTGATGAAAACATTCGCTTTCCTATCATAAGAGACTAAACTACCTGTACTGGTGATAATCCAGACTCTTTTCTCCTTGTCTTCCATGCACATGGTGATTTGGTTCTGAGGCAAGTCACCCGGTTTTTCGGAATAAGAGAAGTTTATCTGTTGACCGTTTTTGTATTTACGTAAACCTTCACTTGAACTGATCCATAACCAGCCTTCGCTGTCTTTCATCAGATGGGTGATGAATTTTGAATTGTTGATGTTGAATGGATCTTTTTCTGAGTTGTTTGAGCTTGTTATTTCACCTGTCTTTTTGTTCAGAAGGGCTACTCCTTTACCATCGGTAGCAATCCAGACAAAATCTTTTTCTACTAATATGTAATTAATCCTCTCTGTAGGGAGGGTGTGATCCATGTCTTTTTCATCGCTTGTGTAGTGCTTGATTACTTTTTTCTGAGGGAAATCGTAGAGATAAAGTCCGTTGTCCCAAGTAGCAATCCAGAATAGTCCATTTTCGTTTTCAGGTTTGATGTCTAGAACAATCTTGCCCAAATTTTTGTCTATGATGAAGTTGTTGCCTTTGCCTTGTTGGATGTTGAGACCTCCGCCGTCGGCTCCTACAAGCAGGTTGTCTTCATAACTGGAGAAACAGGTGATGGCATTTCCTGAGATAGTGTGGGGCTGTGTGTTGTTATGTTGGAAAATGGAAAATTCGTTGGATAGTCTGTTCGAATATAGCAACCAGAAACGGTGTGTACCGAGCCAAATGTTGTTGTAAGAATCTTGCAGGATGCAGCTGGTCGTTAAACAATTTTTGTCAATATTATTTGGCATTATATAGTCTAATGCTGTGAATTGAAGCCTCTCCGGATCGTAGTTGGATATGTTTCCGTTCATGTTACTTATCCAAACTTTGTGGTTGCGGTCTTCGTATATATATTGTATGAAGTTGTTTCGGAAAGAGTAGGGTGAGCTAGGGTTGGCCGTTTCGTGTCTTTTCAGACGACCATTTTTGTCATAGATGAAGAGTCCGTTATCGGTTGAACCAAGATAGATATCGCCGTTTGAAATCTGTTTGATGACCCGTATGTGTTTGTTGATGGCGTTTCCGCTTTTGTCTTTGATGATATCCAGTTGGCTTATCTTTTCACTTTTTTTGTCGATGATACTAACGCCAGAGTCAACAGAACAGACCCAGATGCAGGAACCACAATCCTCCATGTTGTCTCCTCTCATTTCAAATTCTGTTGCTGTCTTTGTTTCGTGGTTGTATTTTAAGACGTTTTGTGAACAAAGCATCCAAATATAACCATCTTTGTCTTCCAAGGCTTTGGAAACGCCTTTTGTTTTTCTACCTTTAAGTGCAATTCGTCTGAAATTATCGTGAGTCCTGTCGTAGTAAGCAAGACCTCTGGCTGTAGAGATCCATAACCGTTTATGAGAGTCTTCGAATGTGTTGTAACAAACGTTGTGCGGAAGGCTGAAATTGTCCGTTTTAGAGCGTGTGTATGTTTTGTATTTGTATCCGTCAAATTTGATGAGTCCGTTCCATGTGCTGATCCATAAAAAACCATAAGAATCTTCGAAAAGATGGTTCACATCGCTGTATGGAGCTCCGTTTTCTGCCTCGAATAGGGAGAATCGTCTACTCTCTCCATACGTGGGTATATGGATAAAAAACAGAAGTGCGAATAGAAAGGCAATGATCTTAGACATTTGCTGATACTGATTTATGGTATTAAAAGATCAGTGTTTATATGTGAAAAAAAAGGAAACGAATGAAGTAATCATTCGTTTATAAAAGCTTTTGATACAAAAATAGAAAAAATAACAGAAAACTCTTTGCAGAGCGTTATAAATTTCTGATGTTTAGGATGATTCTGTAATCTTGTATCTATTCATCTCTTTTTTGTATGAAAAAAGAAAGATAATCTTCGGTTTTTCTTTATAGTTATTGTTTTGACATTAAGGAGAAAGCGGGTAATGACGGCATTTGTTGGGAATAATAATGAAATTTTTTCTCATTTTCCTCTTGCGGAGTTGAAAATAATGCCTATCTTTGCACCGCAAAACAGAAATGATGGCGGGATAGCTCAGTTGGTTAGAGCGTCGGATTCATAACCCGGAGGTCACGAGTTCAACTCTCGTTCCCGCTACAGCAAAAGAGAAGCTTTTTTAGGCTTCTCTTTTTTTATATATGATATCGGGTTTCTATGGGTCAGTAGAAATTTAGTGGGGAAAGAAATATCATAAAAAACCAAGTATCAACGTTTCTATACCATGGAAACAAAACAACTAATAGCGTTGGCAGAAGTAGTACTGCCAACCGAGATA
>Ga0172378_10004457_pt1 | contig 13109 bp, 10 predicted proteins | sample GrowelOW332metaG_FD_119755 | JGI IMG/M metagenome (GOLD analysis project Ga0172378, IMG submission 119755) | Groundwater microbial communities from an aquifer near a municipal landfill in Southern Ontario, Canada - Pumphouse #3_1 metaG | ecosystem: Environmental > Aquatic > Deep subsurface >...
AGCTTGTAAGTCGTTTTCTGTAGTTACTTTTATTTAATAAAAAGAGTAACTACAACAATTCCTGTCAAGGAGTAAGATCACTTTCATTTTGAGCATGGAAACGCAGCCTTGGCCGCCCAAAGCTGGGGGAAAAACGTAGTTACCTCTCAAAACGTGAAAAGTTTAGGTATATGGCTCATAAGAGAAGCTGTAAGAACCCGATTCACCGACACAATCAAAAAGCCCCCCTGCCGCCGAGCCATAAGGAGAAGTACAAGAAATGCTACATGTGTTAGTCGTCGATGATGAAGTCAATATCCGCAAAACGCTCTCCTATTGTTTAGCGGCGGAGGGGCATACGGTGATTGCGGTCAGCAATCCCACAGATGCAATTGAGGAGGCCAAAAGACAGTCCTTTGATATGGCCTTCGTGGATTTGAAGCTTGGGGACGAAGACGGCATGGAGCTTATTCCAGGCTTATTGGCGGATTCACCCTGGACTAAAATCGTTGTTATAACCGCGTTCTCGTCCATAGAGACAGCTGTTGAAGCGATAAAAAAAGGGGCTACGGATTACATCGCCAAACCATTCACTCCGGATCAGGTGAAGCTGATCACTCACAAGGTTGGAAAAATCCGGGCGCTGGAAACGGAAATAGCCGTTCTGAAAGAGGACATACAGCGTATCGGACCGGATGACAGCCTTCAAAGCAAAAACCCAGGTATGCAACGGGTGATTGAGACGGCAAGAAAGGCGGCGGCCTCGGAAGCGATTGTTTTGTTGCAGGGGGAAAGTGGAACGGGCAAATCGGTATTTGCCAGGGCGATTCATCATTGGAGTCCCCGGTCGTGGAAACCCATGGCGGTCGTCTCATGTCCGGCGGTTCCATCTGAACTGCTTGAAAGTGAATTGTTCGGCCATGTCAAAGGGGCTTTCACCGGAGCGGTGCGGGATAATCCGGGGAGGATTGCCGCTTGTGAAGGAGGCACTTTGTTTTTGGATGAAATCGGGGATATGACGCTTTCAGTTCAGGCTAAGCTACTTCGATTTATCCAGGACAAGGACTATGAGCGCCTTGGGGACTCTGTATCCCGCAAAGCTGATGTCCGGATTATAGCCGCCACCAACGCCGACCTTGAAAAACGGGTGTCCGAAGGACGATTCAGGCAGGATTTGTATTACAGGATCAATGTAATCAACCTGACAGTTCCACCCCTTCGGGACCGTAAGGAAGACATTATGCCTATGGCGACTGACTTTCTCGCCTACTTCTGTAAAGCCAATCACAAACATTCGCTGGGCTTTACAAGTGAGGTCGAAGAATCATTTTCAGCCCATGCCTGGCCCGGCAATGTGAGGGAATTGCGCAATACCATAGAACGAGCCGTGATTCTTGGAAGCGCAGAAAAAATTGGTGCCAACGATCTGCCCGGAAATATAACACCGGTCTTCAGCTCTCCCGCAATAGGAGACAAGATATCTCTGGCTACCATCGAGGAGTTGCATATTAGAAGAATTTTAGCTTCGACCACCTCGTTACAGGAAGCGGCGGACGTTCTGGGCATCGATCAGGCCACGCTATGGCGGAGGAGAAAAACCTACGGAATATAAGCTCGTTGTTCCGTCTCTCTCGCCTTGCAAAATGCAAAGCTCCAATCCATCCTATCTTTCAGATTTCAACGCCACACCTCTCAATTCGCTTATAATCAAGGTATTTTGCAGTGGCATGCTTGTTGCTAAGTATGCCGTGAATGCCTTGCTGTATTGAAAAGGGTGATTGATATGACATTGAAAAAGAAAATTTTGATTGGTTACGGCGTGGCCTTTGTCCTCATGGGGCTTGTGGTCGCGTGGTCGGTCACCAATCTTGTCTCTCTTGGCAAAGCGTCAGGGGCAATCCTGAGCGAAAACTACAGAAGCATCCTTGCTGCCGAAAACATGGTTGACGCTTTGGAACGTCAGGATAGCGGGATTCTCCTGATCTACCTTGAGGAGCTTGAGACTGGAACCGCCCAGTTCCGCGAGAATGAAGCCGTGTTTTTGGAGTGGTTGGCCTTGGCCAAGGATAACATCACCATTCAAGGTGAGGCGGACTTGGTTAAGGCCATTGGAGCGGATTACACGGTGTATCGGCAATACTTTTCCAAATGGACCGATTTCAGAAACAACGATAAACACCCCACCTCATCCTCTTCATACCTGGAATCCGTCTATCCCCTATTCACGAAAGTAAGAGACGCGTGCATTGAATTGCGCCGACTCAATGAGGAAACCATGTACGCAGCGAGCGTGAAAGCCGGAATTGTCGCCAAGCGGGCCATTTGGTCAACCTCGCTTGTGGCTAGTTCAGCATTGATCGTGGCTCTGATTTTCAGCCTTTTTCTAGCGGAAAGACTTGTCCAGCCAATCCGACGCTTCATGGAAGCCTCGAGACAAATATCGGCAGGTGATTACGCTGTCCAGGTACCCGTGGAAACAGGTGATGAGCTGGGACGTTTGGCTCAAGAGTTCAATGAAATGGCTACAAAGCTGCTCCGGTATCACGAAATGAATATTGAGCAGATCATCTCCGAAAAAAACAAGGGAGAAGCCATTCTTTCAAGCATTGAAGACGGGCTGGTGGTGTTTGATATCAATTTGAAGGTAATCGGTATCAATCCTGCCGCACGTGAAACACTCGGTGTTACGTTTGCGGAAACAGCCTCATTGCGGTGTTCCGACATCATGCCCGATTCAAACGTCTGTGACTTGATCCGTGAAACAGTTGAGAGCGGTATTCACCCTAACATCCCGGACGAGCAACGAATTGTTATCCTGTCCACAGGCAAACGAACCCGGCATTACCTCTTTTCGGTTACCGCTATTCGCGGCAGGGATCGAAATCTTTCAGGTATCGTGCTTCTGCTCCGGGATGTCACCCGATTGAAGGAGGTCGAGCAACTCAAAAGTGAATTCGTCATGGCCGCGTCCCATGAGTTGCGGACCCCCCTTACCAGCTTGGGGATGAGTGTCGACCTACTGCTGGAGCACGCATCAGGGGCACTTATGGAAAAAGATCAAGAGCTCCTCAAGGCGGCCCATGAGGAGGTTCATCGAATGAAGGCCCTCGTCAATGACTTATTGGATCTTTCAAAGATAGAGGCTGGCCGGATCGAGATGGTATATGACAGCGTTCAAGTCGTAACCCTTTTCGATCATGTTAAAAGGGTTTTTAAAAGCCAGCTTGATATGAAACTGGTTGAACTGACTGCCGAGGCCCCCAACGAACTACCGCGAGTTCGGGCAGACGCGAATAAAATCACATGGGTACTGACGAATTTGGTCTCCAACGCGCTTCGATATGTAGACAGCGGCGGCAGCATTCAACTCAAGGCGCATAGAATTGGCCCAAACGTTCACTTGTCTGTCCAGGATAACGGGCCGGGAATTCCCCAGAAATATCAATCGAAAATATTTGAGAAATTTGTGCAGGTGAAAGGCCAGGAAGTGGGAGGCACAGGTCTCGGCCTCGCCATCTGCAAAGAAATCGTAAGGGCTCATGGCGGAGCGATTTGGGTGGAGTCCTCTCAAGGAAAAGGCAGCACCTTCACCTTTACTCTGCCGGTAAACGCATAGGAGGACAAAATGGTAAAAGCAGCCATACTGATTGTTGATGACGAAAAAAACATCCGGCTTACCATATCTCACTCATTGGAGCCACTCGAAATTCCAGTTCAGACGGCTGTTAATGGCGAAGAGGCTCTTCAGAAGTTAAAGGACGGGCAATTCGGGATGGTGTTTCTGGATTTGCGAATGCCCGGCATCGACGGGATGGAGGCTCTTCGTCGGATTAAAGATGATTGGCCGAAAATCAGGGTTGTCATCATTACCGCTCATGGAACTATCGAATCAGCCGTGGAGGCGATGAAGCTGGGCGCGGTCGATTTTATTCAAAAACCCTTCAGTCCTGTCGAAATCCGGGATCTAGCGAGCCGTGTCCTGGAGCGCGAAGCGTTAGTCGCTGAATGCTCGGTTGATTACCCATCCCTTATTGAGCTCACAAAGCGCCACATTTCAGATCGCGAGTTCGCCACCGCACGTGAAACAGCCAGGAAAGCCATAGCAGTCGACCCGGCCCATCCGGAAAGCTACAATCTCCTTGGGGCACTCCTTGAAATCAAAGGTGACTGGCTGGAAGCTCAAAAGTTCTATCGAGCGGCACTGGATATAGACCCCACATTCAAGGCTGCCTGGGCGAATCTTGAAAGGACTACGTCTTGGAACAAATCCGGCAAGATCGACCTGGGGCCAGGCAAGCATTAGGCTGAACCGAACCAAGAGGGTGCAAATAAGGAGTCAGATGAAAAGTAGCCGATACATAGTGGTCGTGGGCTGCGGACGCCTCGGTTCTCATCTCGCCAACTGCCTTAGCCGAAATGGGAATTCGGTTGTAGTGATTGATCAAGTTGAGACGACATTGAACGATTTGTCACCGGATTTCAGCGGGTTTCGGATCAATGGTGACGCCACTCACATGGCGGTGCTCAAGGAAGCCATACTGAAAAACGCCGATGTGCTGATTGCCACGACACATGAAGACAACGTCAATCTGATGGTGGCTCAGGTCGCCAAAAGGATATTCCATGTCCCTCATGTGCTGGCTCGGGTTTTTGATCCCAAACGGGAAGAGGTCTACGCCCAATTGGAGATTGATACGATCTGCCCGACTTCGGTGGCCGCCGATATGTTCTTAAAGGCTGTCGCCAACGGTGGTAAGCGTCAGAACGGAGCCACATCATGAAAGTAATCATCGTCGGAGGGGGGAAATCTCTGTTCTTCCTTTGCCGAAACTTCACGGCCAAGGGATATCAAGTGGTTATTATCAACCGGGATAAAGATGAATGTGTTCAGTTAAGTCGTCAGCTCACCGCCATGGTCGTGTGTGGGGACGGAAGCGACGCAGGGATTCTCAAGGAAGCAGGAGCAATGGGGGCCGACGCTGTATTGGCAATCACCCCCAATGATCAGGATAATCTGGTAATATGCCAGTTGGCTTCTCTTAAATTCGACGTGCCCAGAGCCATAGCGTTGGCTAACGACCCAGACAATTCGGAGATATTTGAAAAACTTGGCGTTTCCGCCTTCTCCACAACACAAATCGTTGGCAGCCTGATTGAGCAACGAGCGTCTCTGGAACAGATTCTCAATTTGTTGCCGGTGGGAGAAGGCAGGGTAAATGTGACCGAAATTGTTTTGGAATCTGACTCTCCTGTGGTTGGCAAGATGCTCAAGGATATAGATCTCCCTGAAAACGCCCTCATAGCGGTCGTCATACGTGACAACCAGCCCATGGTTCCCCGAGGTGGGAATGACCTACAGGCAGGTGACCGTGTAGTGCTGATCACTCTACCGGAAAACCATGGCCCGGTTTTAAAGGCGCTGACCGGGGAACAACGGTAGGCGGGAGGAGCTGTTTTGCGAGAAAAAGAATTTCTAAAAAAGCACTATGCCGCCATTCTCTCTTCGACAGGCGTGATTTTTCTCTTGTCAAGCGTGGTTATGTTGACCCCGCTTCTTATCCTGATACCAAACCCGGAAGAGTCGGCAAATGCTCTATCGTTCTGCCTTCCCGCTGGATGCCTCACCCTTCTGGGAGGAATCTTGTGGCGACTGTTCAAATCAGATGAGAATATAACCTTATCGGTGCAAGAGGGCGGCATTATTGTCCTCGTAAGCTGGCTTACAGTCATTGTCTTCTCATCCTGGCCTTTTACCGATGTTCTGGGGATTCCGTTTTCCAGAGCGATTTTCGAATCTGTCAGCGCTTGGACGACTACTGGATTATCGGTTGTAGATGTCACCGCAGCAGGTCCAATGCTCCTGTTTTGGCGCAGCGTTATGCAACTGGCTGGTGGAGCAGGATTGGCCATCATCATGATGTCGGCCATTGTTGGTCCCACGGGTGTTGGCATTTCAAGCGCCGAAGGTCGGAGTGACCAGCTTGTGCCACATGTCAGGCAGTCGGCTCGTCTGGTCTTAATCATTTATACTGCTTATGCTGTGGCCGGTTCGCTTGCCTATTGGATGGCGGGGATGTCGCTTTTCGATGCCGTGAACCATGCTTTTGCCGCTGTTTCCACGGGTGGCTTTTCAACCAGGCCGGATAGTATTGGGTATTGGAACTCAATTTCTGTCGAAGCTGTCACCTTGCCGCTCATGCTGTTAGGCAACCTGAGCTTTGTAACCGCCTGGTTCCTTTGGCGTGGTAAATTTCGCTTTGTGTTTAAAAATGGGGAAGTACGTCTTCAGTCCGTCCTGATGCCATTGTCCGCCGCAGTTGTATTTATATTTACGTGCCGAACCCTCTACCCTCACATTGGGAAGGCGATGCGGGTCGCAGTATTTGAAACCGTATCGGCGCTAACGACCACGGGGTTTTCTACGGTCAGTTATGGCAACTGGAACTCTTTTGGAGTGATCCTTTTGATCAGCCTGATGTTAATTGGTGGCGGCACATGCTCCACGGCTGGCGGAATCAAGCAGTTCCGTATCTATCTCCTTTTAAAATTGCTGTTCTGGGACATCAAACGCCACCTTATCCCACGATCTGCTGTCACGGCACTTCCTATATGGGAAGGAAACAGGCGTGTTTTTTTGGATGACGCTAAGTTTCGACAAGTAGCGGTGTTTGTCTTCTTTTATATGGCCGTTTACGGATTGGGCGTCATGATGTTGTGTTCTTACGGCTACAACCTGAGCGACTCTCTTTTCGAATTCGCTTCCGCCCTGGGAACCGTTGGACTTTCTGTTGGGGTGACTTCAGCGCAAATGCCTGACGGTGCGCTCTGGGCCGAGATATTTGCCATGTTTCTCGGAAGACTTGAGTTCATCGTGGTAGTCGTTAGCTTACTTAAAATCCGCAAAGACATTGGTTTGATGGTTAAAATGGGCTCGAAGTGACAGGAAGTGTCTAGGAACATCATAGAAGTGGACCGCGATAATTGGACAAGGCCATATGTGAAGAAGGTATTAGCCATTGGCCAACCCCAGTATGTATAGTGGGCCTCAGCGATTAGACAAAGTCAAATGGGGTGAGGATGTGCATCAGAGGGCTGGATGATGAATGCACCCAAACGACGTTTTACGCCAAGCTATACAGACCTGATTTCCGTAGCGATGTAACTATGTTGGCTGTTGCAGGCCAAAAACTTCAAAGATGTGCCTCTGGTCCTTGTTCATTTCCGAATGGAGCCGGCCATAGCGATGCGAGTAGGTGATCCTGGTTAGTGGTTCCAGTTCTTCCATCAGCTCACGGACCGTCAGATTCCTGAGAATTTTGTCAGCCTGCATCGTTGTTCTGATCTCATTGATATAAAGAAGCGCCAAGAACTGGAGGAAAATTCGGCTGTCCATTCTTCCCGACGTGTGGACACGCAGGCGCTTCATGTCCAGTTGATTTTTCAGGTCGTCGAAACTGTTTTCCACGACATCACGGTTTCGGTAACATTCGAGGGCCTGCTCGGCGGAACGGATGTTCACGGAGAGGATGCAGAAGAATCCAGCATATTTCTTGCGGTATTGGAGTATGGCCTGGTCATTGTATTTCACCTTTCGTCCGCGTACGGGTGTCTCCGAAATCACGTAGAAGCGCTCATACATGTCCTCATGCTCCTTGACGAGCTTGTTGGCTTCCAGTTCCTCTTTCAGCGCGATCAGGCGATTGGTAAAATTGTCGTAGTCATCCGCCGCCTTGATCGCGTTGCAGTAGATATGCAGGTAGCAGCGCCGGTTTGAATCCGGCCAGCTCATCAGCTCAGTGACGGCAAATAGAGATTCCTTGTCATTGAGTTTGAGGTAGTGTTCCGGCGTTTGAATCGTGTCAAGGTGCTTGTCAAGTTCCGCTTCCACCCACTGCAGGCCTGAGGGAAGCGCCATGGTAAAGTTGTTTCGCGTCCGCAGCATTTCATCGATATTGCTTTTGCTGTAGAACCCACGATCAAGTACAAAATGCATTTTCCCGCCATCCAGAAAATCCAATGATCGGATCGTCGTCTTCAAGGTGGAAACGTCCGATCTGTTTCCCGGCATTCGCCGGTAGTAAGCGGGACGATGACTTTGCTGTCCATAGAGCATAGCCAAATTTAGCTGTGGCAGCTTTTCGTGGTCACGATTATACCCGTATTTGATGTATTCGTTACCGTCCGAGTAGGACGAAACCGAGGTAATGTCATAACAAAGGTATTCCTGCTCGCTGATTTTCTTCTGCCAGAACGAAAAGAAGCGTTGGCGGTCTGCCTCGCGTAGTGAGTCCAGTAACTTGCTGATGTCCTGAGAACTCAGAATGCCCTCATGGGGATGCAGGTGGTTTACGCACCAGGTTTCGCAATGTGACAGAGGAAGACCCTTCTGGACAATGAAATAGACAGCGCAAAGGATGCGGTCAGCATCGTTCGGGAAACACTTGCGCAGCAGCGGCGCCAGCCCAAGGTCAGCAGTTAGTTTCTCCAACAGCAGGGCAGGACCGACGACATGGCATTGCGCGGTAACACCAGCCATGGCCTTCTCGGCAGGTGATGGTTTGGGTTTGCGTGGAATGAACTCACCCGTTGCAGGGTCAATACTGCCGATCAGCCGCTGGCGGTTGCGGGGAGCCTTCTTTTCCCTGTCCCAATAGTTTTCAACGCTATAAATGTACACTTTCCCAGTCTTGGGGTTGATGTGCCTGGTCGTTTTTTCTGTCGGGATGGCCATGGCCTGCCTCCGTGTTAATAGTTACAAGGCGCTAAAATGTAACTGGCAAAAAGGCAAAAAACAAGCAGCAATCGAAAAATTGCTGCTCAAAATCGTGAGACGACAAGAGAGATAGTTACAACTCAACGGAAATTAGGAAAAACAGGACCACGGACGGAACCGCCTCGAATGACGTTGATGGATTTTTGTTTTGTCGCGAAAGTACGTTTTTCATTCCGGTATGGCGAATCGTTTGCGGTATTGAGACGGGCTGAATCCGGTCTGCCGTTTGAAGAAGGTGGAAAAATAAAATTCCGAACAGAAATGGAAACGATCCGCAATCTCTTTCATGGAAGCCTCTTCCCGAGTGAGTTCCGCAGACAGTTTCCGGACCAGCTCCTGCTGGATGAACTGTTTCGGGGAAATTCCCAGGTCGTCGGAAAAACGATGGGAAAAGGCATCGGGGGTCGATTTCGCATACGCCGCGACCTGAGCCACCTCCAGCGTGGCATCCAGGTGTTCCCGAATATAGGCGAACACCTCGCCCCAGCGGGCGCCGACCTCCTGCTTCCGCTCATTGATTCCCTCCGGAAGCCAATCGGCGCACAGCTTCAAAATCAATGCCTCCAAACGGAGGGCGCAATTCAAATTTTCCTGCTCGGGGCTGAAAATATCGGTAACCTCCCGAAACAGTTCCGGGCTCTGAATCAGCCGGATCTGCTGGGATTCACGGAACAGATCGAATCCGGATAGAAAGGTCAGCACGAAATGCATCGCGACGAAACGGCAGCTTGCCCGCTGAACGTATCTGCATTTGGTATAACTGGGAATGAAGAGACCTTCGCCGGGTTCCGGCCGAAATATCCTGCCCGTAATCATTTCGGTAAATTCATTGTCATCGACCCCGGCTTCGAAGTAAAACGCAAGGATATTGAACGGGAAGGTGTTGACCCGGTCGTAATCGTGCCTTCCCCCGGTGACGTGAAACAGGTCCAGCCGTAAATTCGGCATGAAACTTCGATAAAAGTGATAATCGTGATATTGATTCATAAACCCATATCCATTTTACAAAAAAACGAATTTTATTTTTGCTATCCCGTCATATATTATTAGTGCACAAAGATAAAATAACCTGCCTTTTACAAAAAAACAAATATTAAGGAGAGTGGAAATGGCTGCGGAACGAATCTTGAGACTGGCCGGAATCAGCAATACCGACGCATGCTATCCGCTTCCCGTGGAAATCCAATGCGACCCGGCCGACGACGGCATGAATCCGGCCGCGCGCACCGCGAAATATCTCTGCAAATATCTGGAGGCGCAGCCGGTCGTGATCGGGGACGGCGAACGCCTCGTCGGGAAGCTCCGGTTCAACAAATGCCCGGTTCCCTCCAACGTATTCCAGCGCTGCGGGCATGCGGCTTTCGGCAAGGCCGCCGCCCGATTCTATCTGAAAACCGACGACAATTATTCCTGTTTCGAATGGCAGCACTCCAACGCCGATTTCGGCCAGATCATCCGGTATGGAATCCGCGGATACCTCGACCGGATTCGCGAATCCCGAAAGCATCACGCCGGTGACACGGAAAAAATGATTTTCCTCTATGCGATGGAAAAAGTCTGCCACGGAATCATCGAATGGGCGGAAAGATGCGCGCTCACCGCCCGCGGCGAGGCGGAGAAAACCGCCGATCCGCAACGCAAGGCCGAACTGCTGAGAAGTTATGAAATCCTGTCCCACATTCCCGAATACCCCGCGCGGACGTTCGCGGAAGCCGTTCAGAGCGTCTTCTTCTGCTGGCACTTCCTGCCGGACAGCATCGGCCTGGCGGACCGGTACCTGCGGCCGTTCTACGACCGGGAGCTGGCGGAAGGCAGTTTGACCCGCGACGAGGCCAAAGAGCTTCTGCAGGAGCTGTTCGCGGCGATCAACGGATTCACCCCAGCGAGTTCCCGGAATGGGGACAAGGGGGGCGAATCCCACTTCGCGGTGGGCGGCTACCTGCCCGACCGCACGGACGGATTCTGCGATCTTTCCAGGTTGATCGTGGAAGCGATGATGGAGCTGCCGCTCTACCGTCCGCAGGTAACGCTGCGCTGGACGGAAAAGACGCCTTCGGAAGTTTTTCATTTCATGCTGGACTGCGAACGCCATGACAAATTCAAGCGGATCGCGTTCACCAACGACGAACCCCGAATCAAAGGGCTGATGAAGTTTGCCGGGATTCCCTTCGAGAAAGCCTGTCGCTATGTGATGGTCGGCTGCAATGAGCCCGCGTTTGAAGGGACGATCGACCTCTCCGGAGTGATGGGAAATCTTGCCCGGTCCATCACGGACACGTTTTCGCGCCGTCGGCTGGAAGCCTGTTCGGCCAGGAACTTCGATGAATTCCTCGCCATCTTCCGGAAGGAGCTGGAACGAACCCTCACCCGTGTCAACGACCGGATGAACGAATTCAATGTCTATCGGGCCGGGGACATCAATGTGCTCTCTTCCGTTTTCATGGACGGGTGCATCGAACGGGCCTGTTCGTGCACCGGAGGCGGATGTGCCGCCATCGCGGTGAGCGCCTCGATGATGGGCTTCGCCACCGTGATCGACTCGCTGATCGCCATTCGCCAATTCGTGTTCGAGGAAAAACTGCTGACGATGGAGGAGCTGGCCGATCACCTGGAGAACAATTGGGCGGGTGCCGAGGCTATCCGCGCCCGCATGCAGCGGGACGGGCAATTCTTCGGCGGCGGAGATCCGAAATCCAACGAAACCGCGCAAACGCTCACCGGGCTTCTCGCTGAAATCACGACCGGCATGACCTCCCTTTTCGGAATGCCGTTCCTGATCGGAGATCTAGCCGGATATTGGCCGCACCACGCCTACTTCGGGAAACTTACCAAGGCCACGCCGGACGGGCGGCACGCGGGAGAACCGCTCAGCCTCGGGACGACCCCGATCGGCGGACACGACAACCGGGGGCTCACCTCCGTCCTGAAGGCGGTCGCCACCGCCGACCCCTCCGCCTGCATGTGCGGAAGCTGCGTCTTCAACCTGAGCCTGGATCAGAAACTGGTCTCCGACAACGCCCACTTCGAGAAGACGGTCAAACTTCTCGAAAGCTACTTCCGTCTGGGCGGACTCCATTTTCAGCTCAACTACGTGGATCGCGACGACCTGATCGACGCGCAGAAGAACCCGGGCTCCCATCAGGACCTCCGCGTCCGCGTCAGCGGCTTTTCGGGTTACTTCACCCGGCTTACCCCGGGAATGCAGAACGACGTGATTTCGCGGACGGAGCAGAAATGAACGGCCTGGTTTTCGACATCGAAAAATTCGCCGTCAACGACGGGCCGGGAATCCGGACGGTAGTTTTCCTGAAAGGGTGTCCGCTGCACTGCCAATGGTGTCATAATCCGGAATCCCGGAATTTTGAAAACGAATTGTTCTTTCATCCGTCCAAATGCACGCTTTGCGGAAACTGCGTTCCCGCCTGTCCGCAGGGATGCCACTCCGTTGAAAACGGCGTTCACCGATTTGACCGGACCCGCTGCGTCCGCTGCATGAAATGCACGGAGACGTGTTATTCCGGCGCTTTGGCCCCGGTCGCGAAACTGCGCTCGACGGATGATGTCCTGGCCGAAGTCCGGGAGGACCGCGAGTTCTTCGGAACGGACGGCGGCGCCACCCTGTCGGGCGGCGAGCCGATGGCGCAATTCGAATTTTCACTCGAACTCTGCCGGAAAATGAAAGAGGAAAACATCCATACCGCGATGGAAACCTGCGGTTGGGGGGACGAGGAAATGTTCCGGGAAATCGCGCCCTGGATCGACCTGTTTTTATTCGACGTCAAAGGCCTTCCCGAGCAATACCGGGAGTTTACCGGCATCGACGGCGTGGAGATCTTCAAGCGGCTGGAATTGCTGAACCGTCTGGGGAAAAGAATTTTCCTGCGCTGTCCGCTGATTCCGGGAAAGAACGATTCGCCGGAAAACCTGAGCTTTCTGGCGATGCAGGCGGAAAAATACCCGTGCGTGGAAGAATTGGATCTGGAACCCTATCACCCGCTCGGACTGTCCAAATGGGAAAGCCTCGGTAAAACCGCGACGTTCGAAAAGACGGATCCGGCCTCCGAGGAACGGGTCGATGCCTGGATTGTCTTCTTGAGCCGCCTGACAGACAAGCCGATTGTCCGCCATTAATATTGCTTTGGTAATTAAAAAGTATTGCGTTTGACATAGGCTCTCAAGCTCAAAGCATGCAACTTTTTGTCATTGCCGAATCTATATCGGAAGTTTGAGGGCGTCGCCGTGATTTTCTGCGTGGGTCGGGGAAATTTCAGCGAAATTTCGCACTACCCACGTAGGAAACTTTTGCTGATGGCGGATGCGCTCAATCCGGCCAGCTTGAGTAGCTGCCGGCATTGAG
>Ga0172378_10004458_pt1 | contig 13108 bp, 13 predicted proteins | sample GrowelOW332metaG_FD_119755 | JGI IMG/M metagenome (GOLD analysis project Ga0172378, IMG submission 119755) | Groundwater microbial communities from an aquifer near a municipal landfill in Southern Ontario, Canada - Pumphouse #3_1 metaG | ecosystem: Environmental > Aquatic > Deep subsurface >...
TTATAATGCTATTCATACTCATTAAATATTCTGTTTGTAATATACTTTATTCAGGAAATGCTTGACTACCCCAATAATTTAGTCCTTTTTGATCTGCAATAAAAGCACCACCTAACATACGATGACCACTGTAAAAGACGGCTGATTGTCCTGGAGTGACGGCTAATGCCTCTTCATCAAAACGCACAACCATACGGCCATCCTCTAACAACGCTAGTTGACAAGCTAAAGGAGTACTATGATAACGGATACAAACGGTCAAATTCTTGGTAGCCAAAAGTGTTGGCATATCTACAATCTGAAGTTGGTCGATAATCATGTATTTTGCTGCCAATTTAGAAGATTCTCCTACTATCACAGTATTGTGGGCAGCATTGATTTTTAGCACGTATGTAGGGTAACCCAATGCAAGATCAAGACCTCTGCGTTGTCCCACAGTATAATAAGGGGCTCCTTTATGCATGCCGACTTTACTTCCTTCACTGTCCACAAAAAGTCCATCACCCATTTCTTTATCTATTTCTGGTGCCTGTTCTCGTAAAAAGTCACGATAATCACCAGAGATAAAACAAACTTCCATACTCTCTCCGCCTGATGCTTTCTTTGTGTAGCCTTTCGACTCGAGATAATCGCGAACTTCAGGTTTAGTGAAAGGTGAAAGTGGAAAACGTAGGCGACTCAATTGAGCTTGACTTAGTCTCCAAAGAAAATAGGATTGATCTTTCTTGGCATCAAGACCTGTTTCGATATAGTATTTACCAGATTCATTAACTATTTTAGCATAATGACCTGTGGCAATCGTTGCACAATTATATTCGTCAGCCCATTTATCGAGAAGTTTAAACTTAAACAAAGGATTACACATCACACAGGGATTAGGTGTACGTCCAGCTTTGTATTCGTCGATAAAGAACTGCACAACTTCTTTACGGAAAGCATCACGAACATCAATGACATGATGTTCGATTCCTATCTTTTTAGCCATTTCAACGGCTTCCTCAGTAGATGCATTTAATTTAGGCGAATCCCATACACGCATAGTCATACCAATAACAGTATATCCTTGTTCTTGAAGCATCAATGCTACTGCAGTGCTATCTATTCCACCACTATATCCTAAGAGAACTCTTTTTGACTTGTTATCCATATTCTTCCTTTGTGTTTAAAATTATTTGCTTATCAACACTGTTGCATAAGCACTAATTCCTTCTTGTCGTCCTGTAAATCCTAATTTTTCTGTTGTTGTCGCCTTGATGCTTACAGCATCCACATCTATATTCATTAAATGGGCTAGTACTTCACACATTTCTGGAATGTGTGCTTTGAGTTTTGGCTGTTCTGCACAAACAGTAGCATCAATATTACCGACCGTATATCCTTTGGTCGAGATGAGTGCTACCGTCTTGATAAGCAATATTTTACTGTCTATATTAAGAAAATCTTCACTTGTATCGGGGAAATGATAACCTATATCACGCATATTGGCTGCACCCAAAAGGGCATCGCAAATGGCGTGAATCAGTACATCTGCATCACTATGACCTTTTAGTCCGTGAGTGTGGGGGATAAGAATTCCTCCTAACCAAAGTTCTCTACCAGAGACTAACTGATGGACGTCGTAGCCCATACCTACACGTATATTCATATGCTGAAATATTGAAATGATTAGCTAACGTATATCAAAAGAAAGTAGCTTTTTATCTTCTAAATAGCCATCAATATGCTGATTTATTTGAAGTTTGTCTACCCCGGCAGTAGTTCCAGTAAAGATTATATCCCCCATCTTAAGAGTCATAAATTTACTGACATAGGCTATTACTTTATCGACAGAGTGTGTCATATCGCTCTGCAATCCTATTTGAACAGTTTCATTATTCACGTCAAGATGAAATGAAATATTATCAGGTGATTTTAAATCTTCACGTTTGACCCATTGCCCAAGAACAGCGCTGCCATCAAAACCTTCAGAAAGAGTCCAAGGCAATCTTTTTTCACAAGCTTGCTCTTGTAAATCACGAGCAGCTAAACTAACCCCTATCGTAACTTTATCATAATAACGATGTGCAAAACGCTCAGAGATATGTTTACCCAGACGCGTAATGAGTACGACCAACTCTGCTTCATACTCTATTTGATTACTCACCTCTGGAATAAAAAAAGGACGACTATCTTTAAGTATAGCAGAATCTGGTTTCAAAAAGATAACAGGCTCAGCACTAAAATCTAATTTGCTTGACAATTCAGGCAAATGATTTTTATAATTCATCCCTACACAAATAATCTTCATGTTATCCTTATATTATTCTTGAATATCTAAATCATTGTTATGAGAAATGGTACCCTCTGAATTTTGACTATTGAGACGATTAAACATCACAGCAAGATGGGCATAGAGGGAGGTATTTTGAACAACAATACCTTCTGGAACTCGAATTCGAAATGGAGTAAAGTTCCAAACAGCTTTAATCCCAGCTTTAGTCATCTGATTCGTTACCTTTTGAGCTGTAACAATTGGAACAGTCAAAACGCCTATTTGTACTTGATATTTTCCAATGTACTTTTTCATATCGTCCATATGATAAATTGGAACTCCTGAAATCGTTTTACCCACCAAATTTGGATCTACATCAAATCCTGCAACGATATGTAAACCGAAATGCATCAAACCAGAATCACCAATCAAAGCACCGCCCAAACTTCCAACTCCACAAATAAAAGCATTGTGACACGAGGTGAAACCAAGAAATTCTTCTAGTACGGCAATCAATTCAACGACATCGTAGCCAACTCGAGTACGACCACTGATTTGTATATAGCTCATATCTTTTGCTATCTGACTAGCATCAATACCTGTCTTTTTAGATATTTGAGTTGAAGAAATATATTTATCTCCATCCTGAGCCTTAAGTTTCACACAAGACAAATACCAAGGCAAACGACGTAAACTTGGTTCAGGAATTTTGGGGATTTGTTTATTATTTTCATTCATAAGTTTGAAGCTTCATACATATAACGCTATTGACACAAAAGTAATGATTTCTAAGGTAAAAGTTGTACTCTAATCAGGGAAATTGTATATTTGGTAACTATTTTTGATTATTATACATCTACCTTACTATATCATTTAGATATCATTTGTAGATAAAATCGCAGATATTAATTTATAATTTTTTGGACCAATGGCAAAAGACAAACAAGAAAACTGGAAAGATAGACTCTCGGTCGTATACAGCACCAATCCTAATTTTCAATATCAATTAGAAGAAGAGGAGGATACAGACACCCCCAATAAGAATCAGCAAAGACTAAGAGTTGAAATAGACCGCAAACAACGTGGAGGAAAAACCGTAACACTCGTAACCGGTTTTTCAGGTACAGAAGATGATTTGAAAACCCTTGGGAAATGGCTTAAAACTAAATGTGGCGTTGGTGGTAGTGCCAAAGATAAGGAAATCCTAATACAGGGTGATCATAGACAACGTGTAGTAGAGTTACTCATCAAAGATGGCTACACTGCAACCAAAGCTAAGGGATAAACTAAATAACATAAAAAAAGAGCGCTAAGAAAAACTTAGCGCTCTTTTCTATAACTAACGAAATTGATTATTCAGCGTTTAAAGTGAAACGTTTAAAATCAACAACGGTAAGTCCTTTACTTGCACCTTCTAAGAATTGAGCAATTGTCATCTTATTGTCTTTTACATATTCTTGATTTAAAAGACACATTTCTTTGTAGAATTTCTTAACACGACCTTCAGCAATACGTGGAATCAAGTTTTCTGGTTTACCTTCTTCACGAGCTTTTTCAGCAGCGATTTTCTTTTCTTCTTCCAATACATCAGCAGGAACACTTGCAGGATCTATTGAAATTGGATTCATAGCAGCAACTTGCATTGCTACATCTCTCGCTACTTGTGCATCTACACCTGGTTGGTTAAGAGCTACAATAGTAGCTAATTTATTTCCATTGTGTATGTAAGCAACTGTAGTATCACCTGAAACAAATAGATAACCATCAAGCTCAGTTTTCTCACCACAGATACCTGAGCGTTCGATTACTTTATCGCCTACTGTAGAACCACCGTAAGGAAGAGCATTTACTTCTTCGATAGTTTTGCAACGATTTTCGATAGCTAGATCCAAAATATCTTGAGTCATCTTGATATGGTCTGCATTTTGTGCTACGAAATCAGTTTCACACTTCAAAGCAATCATTGCAGCATAACCATCTATAGCTTGAGCAAGTACACAACCCTCAGAAGTTTCACGTTCTGAACGTTTTGCAGCTACTACTTGTCCTTTCAAACGGATGATTTCCATAGCTTTATCGAAATCTCCATCAACTTCATTCAAAGCATTTTTACAGTCCATCATACCAGCACCAGACATTTTACGAAGGTGCTTAATATCTTCTATTGATACAGCCATAATTTATTATGTTATTATATTATTCTTTCGGTTTATTATAAATAAAAGCACAAATGTCAACTATCTCAATCAACCTTTTCCTAAAAAAAGATTTTCATAAAGAGATAGTTGACAGTTTGTATAGTGATTAAGCTTCTACAGCAGGAGTTTCCTCAGCTGGAGTTGCTTTTGCTTCAGGAGCAGCTTTTACTTCAGGAGTTGCTTTTGCTTCAGGAGCTTCGTTTGCTTCAGAAGTTTCGTCTGATGCATTCTCAGTACGAGCACGACGTGCACGACGAGGAGCTTTTTCAGCAACAGCTTCACGATCTACACGTTCTGCTTTACGTTCTTCCAAACCTTCTGCTATAGCTGCACTAACTGTTTTAAGAATTACTTCTACAGATTTAGTAGCATCATCATTAGCTGGAATAACGAAATCAATTTTATCGGGATTAGAATTTGTATCTACGATAGCAAAAACTGGAATACCGAGAATTTGAGCTTCACGTACAGCAATACGTTCTTTCATAACATCAACGATAAACAAAGCTGCAGGTAGATGATTCATCTTAGCAATAGAACCAAGTGTATTCTCTAGTTTTGCACGTTGACGAGAAATCTGAAGGACTTCACGTTTAGATAGATTTGAGTATGTTCCATCAGCAGTCAACTTATCGATAGTAGCCATCTTTTTGATAGCCTTACGGATAGTTGGAAAGTTAGTAAGCATACCTCCAGGCCAACGTTCTGCAACGTATGGCATATTTACAGATTTTGCGCTTTCAGCACAAACTTCTTTCGCTTGTTTTTTAGTAGCAACAAAAAGGATATCACGTCCTCTTTTAGCAATTTCTTTGAGTGCTTCAGAAGCCTCATCAACTTTTGCTATTGTTTTGTGAAGGTCAATGATATGAATACCATTGCGCTCCATGAAAATATAAGGGGCCATTGCAGGGTTCCACTTTCTTGTAAGGTGTCCGAAGTGGCAACCAGCCTCTAATAGAGAATCAAAATCAATTCTTGACATTTTTTTTATCTTTTATTCGTTTACTTTCTTATTGTTTTAGTCAACTAATGAGTAGTCTCGCACACGAGAATCTCATCAATTTAGATACTAAACGGTCGTTATACTGCGAGTAACAGTGGATACTAACGTTTAGAGAACTGGAATTGACGACGAGCTTTTGGCTGTCCTGGTTTCTTACGCTCTACTGAACGTGGGTCACGAGTCATGAAGCCTTCTTTGCGAAGTACCGCTTTATCCTCTGGATTAATTTTCACAAGTGCACGAGAGATAGCCAAGCGAACTGCTTGAGACTGTCCTGTGAAACCACCACCAAAAAGGTTAATCTTGATATCATATTTTTCTGCAACATCTAAAAGGTTTAGAGGTTGTTTTACTACATACTGTAGTATAGTAGATGGAAAATATTCTGTGAGGTCGCGCTTGTTGATAATAATTTTACCTGTACCTTCACTTAGATATAGACGCGCTACTGCACGTTTACGTCTTCCTAATGCATTAATTACTTCCATGTAGACGAATTATTTAAGTAGGTTAATATCTAGTTTCTTTGGAGATTGAGCCTCTTGTTTGTATTCTGAACCAGAATATACATACAAGTTACCAAGAAGTTTAGCACCAAGTTTATTCTTTGGCAACATACCCTTCACAACTCTCTTTAGTAAACGTTCATCACCATCAGCCTTCGCAAGAATACGAGCAGGATTGATTGATCTCTGTCCACCTGGATAACCAGTATAGGAAAGATAAATTCGGTCTGTCATTTTTTGGCCAGACAACGTCAATTTTTGTGCATTGATAACAATTACGTTATCACCGCAATCTACATGAGGAGTAAAGTTTGGTTTGTACTTACCTCTCAACAATTTTGCGACTTTTGAGCCTAAGCGTCCTAGAGCTTGGCCTTCTGCATCAACAATTACCCATTCTTTATTAACGGTTGTTTTGTTGGCAGAAATAGTCTTGTAACTTAAAGTATCCACTCTAATTTCTTTTTTAATTATTACTACTAAAAATTTCGCTTCACCATGTTCATTTACCCCGGACAAAGGTAGGTTTCACACTATGAATAATATTGTCATCTTTACTAATCGAGACAATAATCGGCTTGCAAAAGTATAAACTTTTCATGAGATGGCAAATTAATCAGTTTATTTTTTGTACAGAATGTACTTAAAATCAGTTTTTTTAAGTTTTTAGGCCGAATATTACAAAAAAAAGAGAGTATAGCGACATACTATACCCTCATTAAAAGATTTAAATTTAAATCTTTTTTTATGAATAAAAACGTAAGATTAATAATACTTATTCAATAAAACGATCAACGTTGTAAATCTACAGGGAGTATGTCAGGCATAATCACCCGAACCCATGTTTCATTGAACCAAGTATCTATTGTATTTCCTTTTTCATCTTTTTCTATATAGAACTTCAAAGTCAAAATATTTCCATCACTACTTAAATTATATTCAAGCACATTATCAGTTCCATTCAACACTGGATTATCCAGCGTTTTGACTATATGCTCCACGTAGGCTCTTTCCGAGACTACTTTATAGGTACCATATCCTAGAATAATAGATCCTTTTGTAGGTATAGATACGAGATTGTACATATCTCCATCTTCAGAGAGAATTTTAAAACTATTCCCAGAAATCAAACGACCATTTCCATCTTCAGTTTCTGAAATGTAATAACACATTTGCCAAATGCCTGCAAGAGGATTTTTGTCTGATTTCACCGATTTACCATTTACTGCTGCCATAGATGGAACAGCAATAAGCATCATTAGCCCGAATAATACAATTGAGACAATACGTTTCATAGTGATTACATTTTAAAATTATGAACTAATTTAATTTATCCGTCCCTCCACTCATTCTGACACAGTATACGTGTGAACAAAAATAGAAAGAATTACAAGAGTAGTCATAAGCATATGACCCAAGCAGCTAACCGAAATATAGAAAATATAAAATCAAAAAACAAGAAAAACGTCAATTTTTATAAAAAACGGTTATAACTATTCATAGAATAATTATAACCGAAATCTATTATTAAAATTCGAATCTCTCTAGAATTCACAATTATGTGGAGTTCTAGGAAAAGGAATCACATCACGGATATTTGTCATACCAGTTACGAACAGCAATAGGCGTTCGAAACCAAGTCCAAAACCAGAATGAGGAGCAGTACCATAACGTCGAGTATCGATATACCACCAGATATCCTTAGTAGGCACTTCCATCTCTTTGGCACGTTCTTCCAATTTTTCAAGGTTTTCTTCACGCTGAGAACCACCGATAATTTCACCAATCTTAGGGAAAAGAACATCCATAGCACGTACTGTCTTGCCATCAGCATTCTGCTTCATGTAGAATGATTTGATTTCTTTAGGATAATCAGTCAAGATAACTGGACGTTTGAAGTGTTCTTCCACTAAATAACGTTCATGCTCGGAAGCAAGATCTGCTCCCCAGAATACTGGATATTCGAATTTATGTCCCTTAGATACAGCTTCTTCAAGGATTGTAACCCCTTCGGTGTAAGTCAAGCGTTTAAAATCGTGCGCTAGAACAAAATTAATTCGTTCAATCAAGCCTTTGTCAAACATCTTGTCCAAAAAGGAAATATCCTCCATGCAATTATCCAAAGCCCACTTAAGACAATATTTTACAAACTCTTCAGCAAGATCCATATTTTCTTCAATCTCAATAAATGCGATTTCCGGCTCAATCATCCAAAACTCAGCCAAATGGCGAGGAGTATTTGAATTTTCCGCACGAAAAGTAGGACCGAAAGTATAACATGCCCCCAAAGACATAGCAGCTAATTCTGCCTCAAGTTGCCCCGATACAGTCAAAGCCGTTTGTTTGCCAAAGAAATCATAGTCATAATTAACAGTTCCATCCTCATTTTTCTTAAGATTATTCAAGTCCATAGTAGTCACTTGGAACATTTCACCAGCACCTTCACAATCAGAAGAAGTAATCAACGGAGCATTGAAATAATAAAATCCTTTTTTATGGAAAAAAGTATGAACAGCCATCGCCATATTGTGACGAATACGGAAGATAGCACCAAAAGTATTTGTTCGTGGACGCAAATGAGCAATTTCACGAAGAAACTCCATGGTATGTCCTTTTTTCTGCAAAGGATAGGTATTATCAGCTTCGCCCAATACTTCAAGTTCTTTGGCTTGCAATTCTGCATTTTGTCCTTTTCCTTGAGATGAGACTAATTCGCCATTGACACTAATACAAGAGCCAGTAGTTATTTTCTTAATCGTTTCTTCATCAAAATGTTCGAGGTCTACAACAATTTGCAAATTATTTATTGTAGAGCCATCATTAATAGCGATAAAGTTTACTTTTTTACTACCTCGACGAGATCTAACCCATCCTCTTGCATTGATAATTGTACCGAAAGTTTCACTTTTAAGTAAATCTGAAACCCTCGTTCTACTTATTTTTTCCATTTCTAATAGCGGTTATATACGATATTATAATTATTTATTCGAAAGATCCCATACGTAGGAAACTCACTTCGTTCTCAGTCAAGAAGCGCCAATCACCACGACGTAATCCTTTTTTAGTTAAACCGGCAAATAAGACACGATCAAGTTTCACTACGCGATAGCCTAGTGATTCAAAGATACGACGTACGACACGGTTCTTACCAGAATGAATCTCAAGACCAACTTGATTTCGTTTATCATCCACATAATTCAAGCCATCAGGTTGAATCACACCATCATCCAATGTAATACCATTAGCAATCTGGTCCATATCTGCATTAGTTACTGGTTTATCAGTAAAGACATGATATATTTTCTTTTTCATAAACTTAGGATGAGTCAACTTAGAAGCTAAATCACCATCATTTGTAAGAAGCAATACACCAGTTGTATTTCTATCAAGACGACCAACAGGATAAATACGCTCATCACAAGCCCCCTTGACAAGGTCAAGAACCGTAGTACGTTCTTGTGGATCATCTACCGTAGTTACGCAATCTTTTGGTTTATTGAGAAGTACATAAATTTTACGTTCGATAGAAACGAGTTCATCGCGGAACTTTATTTCATCAGTTCGACGTACCTTAGTTCCCAATTCTTTAGCAACTACTCCGTTGACACAAATAGCGCCAGTTGTGATATATTCATCAGCCTCACGACGTGAACATACCCCTGCATTAGCTAGGTATTTATTCAAACGAATTGTTTCATTTGGGTCATGTACTGGTTGCTTGTATTCAATTTGCTTTTTTGCACTAAGAGCACCACGGTCCTCATTCTGACTAGGACGGCTACTGTAGCTAGGTCTGCGACTTTCTGTATTGTAGCCACCACGGTCATTATTGGATTCACTACGATCATTGTTGTAACCACCACGATCATTGTTAGAACCACCACGGTTATTATTGTAGCCACCACGGTTATTGCTATAGCCACCACGGTCGTTGTTATAACCACCACGATCACTAGATCCACCACGGTCATTGTTGTAACCACCACGATTACTGCTGTAGCCACCGCCACGGTCATTGTTATAACCACCACGGTCACTAGATCCACCACGGTCATTGTTATAACTATTGGTACGAGGACGATATCCGCCACGGTCATTATTGTAGCTATTGGTACGAGGACGATAACTACGTTCTCCCTCCTCACGATTAGCGTAACTAGGCGTACGAGGACGTTCACTACGATCGTTATTAGCGTATTGATTATAAGGATCGCGAGCACTATCACTAGCAGAATTTGAACGATATCCACCCGTAGATTGTTGACGATCATTGCCATAACCACCACCATTGTTGTAACGTGGGCGATAGCTAGATTGTGATTGTTCTCCTCTGTTATCAGAGTTGTTTGAACGATAGCCCCTTTGAGATCTGCTCTCATCGCTATTGTAACGAGGACGATAGCTTCTTTCCCCAGTATTTTCTGCTGAAGTGTAACGTGGGCGAGAATGACTTTCGCCTTGTTCAGTTCTAGAACTGTAACGTGCTCTTTCTGGTCTTTGACTAGTACTTTCTACCTTGTTACCATCACGGCCGGCACTTTCATTTATTGACGAATCATTAGTCCGTTTGTCATCTTCTGTAATCATCTTATTCTTTCTTTTTAGTTAATATATCGAACCTCCCGGTTCTACGTTTTATTCAAAAAAATTTAGTTCTATTTTTTATGTTTCTCCTTCTCTATTTTACATACCAGTATAAGAGAAAGGAGTTATTTTCTTCAATTCTTTTTTGACCTCATCACTAATCTCCAACTGGTCAACAAAAACAGCAATAGTATCTGCTGTAACACTCTCATTGGTACGAGTAAGGGCTTTAAGAGCCTCATAAGGATTAGGATAACCTTCTCTTCTTAAAATGGTTTGAATAGCCTCAGCAACTACATTCCAGCAGCCATCTAAATCTCGACGAATAACCTTCTCATTGAGAAGTAATTTACCAAGTCCCTTAATCGAGCTCTTGATAGCAATAAGAATATGTCCAAATGGTACACCTAGATTTCTTAATACTGTAGAGTCAGTCAAATCTCTCTGCAAACGAGAGATAGGTAACTTTGTAGATAAATGAGTCAAGATAGCATTGGCCATACCGAGATTACCTTCAGCATTTTCAAAATCAATAGGATTAACCTTGTGAGGCATAGCACTAGAACCAACTTCACCCGGTTTGATGCTTTGTTTGAAATATTCCATAGAATTATACTGCCATATATCTCTATTCATATCAATCATTATCGTGTTGATACGTCTCATAGAATCCATCAAAGCAGCAAGTGAATCATAATTAGAAATCTGAGTAGTAAAAGATTCACGTTTTATTCCAAGATGGTTTTCAAGAAAATCATTAGCGAAACTAGGCCAATCAATATCAGGATAAGCCACATGATGTGCATTAAGATTTCCAGTTGCGCCACCAAATTTACCTTTCACAGGAATAGTCTTTAAAACCTTTAATTCCTCTTCAAGACGATATACAAAAACATAAAGTTCTTTACCCAACCTAGTAGGAGAAGCCGGTTGTCCATGAGTTTTAGCCAACATAGGAATATCAGCCCATTCTGTGGCACGACAATGCAATGCATCAATCATTTCCTCTAGGAGTGGAAGATAAGCTTGTTCAAGAGCTTGTTTAGTCAACATCGGCATTGCCGTATTATTGATATCTTGAGAAGTCAATCCAAAATGAATAAACTCTTTATAAGGTTTCAATGCATCCACTTTGTCGAAATATTCTTTAAGCAAATACTCGATAGCTTTGACATCATGGTTTGTAACCATCTCAATTTCTTTTACCCTCTTGACATCTTCAAGTGAAAGATTGTAAGCATAATGTTTCATTTCCACAATAGCTTGTTCAGTCACATTAGCTAACTGAGGCAATGGCAAATGACAAAGAGCTGTGAAATATTCAGCTTCTACGATTACACGACTTTTGATGAGAGCAGCTTCAGAGAAGAAAGCTGAGAGTTCTTTTGTTTTGTTATGATACCTACCATCTATTGGAGAGACAGCTAGCAATGATTCTTCAAATTCCAATCCTTCTTTCATTTATCCATGGGTTTTTATCGAACGTTTATTCCTGAACATTATGTAAATCCGTGAGCATTATCAAGTTCTCAGATTTGCTATATGACCATTCAATCAATTGTCCTTTATGATATGCGTTTTATTATCTTCTGCAAAAATACACAATAAACATCAAAACCAGAGAAAAAATACTTTTTTTATATCGGAATAGACAAAAAAAAAGAGAAGTTTTTAAACTATATAGCTTAAAAACTTCTCTTTGTCTTGTGGGCGTTGACGGATTCGAACCGCCGACCCTCTGCTTGTAAGGCAGATGCTCTAAACCAGCTGAGCTAAACGCCCTCGGATTTTATTCCTTGCTTTTTCAAACTGTGTACGAAGTAATTGAGTGGGCGTTGACGGATTCGAACCGCCGACCCTCTGCTTGTAAGGCAGATGCTCTAAACCAGCTGAGCTAAACGCCCGTACACTTTGTTTTTAAAAGCGATGCAAAGGTATAGGATTTTTTCAATTCTCCAAAACTTTATCCCCTTTTTTTGTATCTTTTTTTTATTCTCAAATCGAAAGATAACAGAAGAATAGCCTAAAAGGCTGATAATCAATCGTTTCCTTATTTTTTTCTCACAAGACCAATACTTGCTGCTTTTTTCAGAACATAGGCCAAAGCAGCATCATGTTCATTAGGAATCACTCCATCAAGGATAGCATCTTTGATAGAACTCTTAAGCAAACCAATTTCACGACAAGGTTTTAGATCGAAAATAGTCATAATTTCGTCACCATCGACAGGAGGTTGAAAATCTCGTACACGGTCTTTTTCTTCCAATTCGACTAATTTCTGACGAACAATTTGAAAGTTCTGAAGAAAACGCTTCTTGCGTTCGCTATTCTTTGAAGTGATATCAGCCTCGCAAAGGGTCATCAAATCGTCAATATCATTCCCGGCTTCGAAGAGTAAACGACGGACAGCAGAATCTGATACTTTATCAGAAGCAATGACAATCGGGCGCATATGCAAACTAACCATCTTCTGAACATATTTCATCTTATCATTCATAGGAAATTTCATTCGAGAAAAGATTTTAGGGACCATCTTTTCACCGACGAAATTATGATTATGAAA
>Ga0172378_10004459_pt1 | contig 13105 bp, 10 predicted proteins | sample GrowelOW332metaG_FD_119755 | JGI IMG/M metagenome (GOLD analysis project Ga0172378, IMG submission 119755) | Groundwater microbial communities from an aquifer near a municipal landfill in Southern Ontario, Canada - Pumphouse #3_1 metaG | ecosystem: Environmental > Aquatic > Deep subsurface >...
CATTGATCCAACCCTTTTACTAGACACGGGCACGTTGATTTCACTGGAAGAAGTAACAACAGCCTTAGATAAAATAGGAAAAGGCAAACATACGGGTCGATATACCCTCAAACTTTAAGGCTTAAGGCTTACCTTTTAAAATTATTTTCATAACTTTGCTAAACATATTAATAACAGAGTCGTGAAAATAAAACTATTCAAAATACATCCAGCCGTCTTCTTTGTGATTGCTATATTAATTATAGCCTATCTTTTTCCACGGGAAGGAACTTTTAGATATCAATTTTATGAAGGTAAGCCTTGGCGATATGGTCTATTGACCGCACCTAATAATTTTCCAATCTACAAAACTGAAGCTGAAATAGAAGTTGAGCGCGATAGTGCGCTTACACTGTTTTCTCCGTATTATCGCATCGATCAAAATGTAGAAACACAACAGCTTGAGAAACTTGAGAAAGATGATAATTTAAAAAAGCTAGTCCCTGCTAAATATATCAAATATGCGAGCAAACATCTTCGCACACTTTATTCGGCAGGGATCGTTTCAAACGCAACTTGGGATAAGTTAAAGAAAGAAGGACGAGCATCCATCAATGTCATTGATAAGAATGTAGCCGAAAGTAAATACATCAGTGATTTTTTTACCATTCGTTCGGCGTATGAGTTCTTAATCAATAATGCACCACACAACTTTGACAAGGAACTCCTTAGTACTTGCGATTTCAATAACTACATTTCTGAAAATATCACCTACGATGAAGCGACCTCTGAACGTATAAGGAATGAATACATTAACAGTGTATCTCTTTCCAAGGGGATGATTCAGGCCGGCGAACGCATTGTAGATCGAGGTGAAATTGTAGATGCGCATATCTATCGCGTACTCCATTCACTGAAGCAACAGCACGAGAATAAAACAGGAGGTGAAAAGACACAACTAATCATTCTGATTGGCGAATTCTTTTTAGTCATCGGTATTATGACCTGTTTTTGGTTGTATCTTTTCTCTTTTAGAAGCAAATTACTACACAATCGACACGACCTTCTTTTCCTCCTTTTGTGTATTACCGTAAGTGTCATTATAACAGAGCTTGTTGTCACCTATAGTCTCTTTAATATTTACATCTTGCCCCTAGCCATTATCCCCATCGTGATTCGAACTTTCTTCGACTCCCGTACGGCTATGTTTACACACCTCACCACGGTCTTACTCTGTTCGATCATGGTGCCTTTTCCACACGAATTTTTATTTTTGAATATACTGGCAGGTATGGTATCGATCTTTACCTTACGTGATTTATCACAACGTTCACAATTGGTACAATGTTCATTCTTTATATTCGTCACCTATCTCTTCGGTTATTTTGCACTTTTGCTTTATCAAGAAGGCGATTTTCTCAAAATTAACTGGATGATGACCCTTTACTTTACCATTAATTTTATATTAACGCTTTTCACGTATGCGTTAGTTTACATTTTAGAACGAGCCTTCGGTTTTATCTCTGATATCACCCTCGTCGAATTATCAAATATCAATACGCCTTTACTACGCAAACTATCTGAACATTGCCCAGGGACCTTCCAACATTCAATAAATGTATCTATGCTTGCTGCCGCTGCCGCTGACAAAATCGGATGTAACTCACAGTTAGTTCGTGCAGGAGCCATGTATCATGATATTGGAAAAATAGAACATCCCGCCTTCTTTACCGAGAATCAACAAGGGATTAACCCACACGATAAATTATCATTTAAGGAAAGTGCACAAATTATTATTGAGCATATAACAGGAGGCGTTCATTTAGCCCAAAAATCAGGCTTACCAAATTCCTTGATAGACTTTATTCGTACACATCATGGTAGAGGTAAAACAAAATACTTTTACAATTCATTTATCAATGAGAACCCCGATAAAGAAGTAGACGATGAGGCCTTCACCTATCCAGGCCCTAACCCCTTTTCTAAAGAGACGGCGATCTTAATGATGGCCGATTCGGTAGAAGCTGCTTCTCGCAGTTTGAAAGAACCGAACGAAGAAAATATTGCTGCTTTGATCGATAAAATCATTGAAGGAGAAATAAAAGACAAATTACTACGCAACGCTCCGCTTACATTTAGGGATATTGATGAGATAAAGAAAGTTTTTTCAGATAAACTCAAAACGATGTATCATACCCGTATCAGTTATCCAGATTTAAAGAAATAAGCGTATATTTGCAGCATGGGAAAGAATAAATTAGCTAAATTTGAGGATATGAACCGTTTTGAAAACGTGTTCCAATTTCCTTATGGCAAACTAAAAGAAGATGGATTTCCAATGAAAGGAAATTGGAATCGAGATTTCTTCCACAATACAAACCCTATCGTAATCGAATTGGGCTGTGGCAAAGGTGAGTATACCATAGGATTGGGGAAATTATTCCCGAATAAAAATTTTATTGGCGTTGACATCAAAGGCGCACGTATGTGGTCAGGAGCAAAAGAAGCCGTCGAAACAGGCATGACAAACGTAGCCTTCCTTCGCACGAATATAGAACTTATTGCTTCCTTCTTTGGTGCAGGTGAGATCGCAGAGATCTGGATTACTTTTCCAGATCCACAAATGAAAAAAATAAACAAACGACTCACCTCTACCCGCTTTATGCGCTTATATCGGGAAATATTACAAGAGAATGGATTAATCCACCTCAAGAGTGATAGTCGTTTTCTCTATGGTTACACCGCTGAGATGGTAGCCGTCAACCAATATCCAGTGGAATGTCAGACAGACAACTTGTATCAAAGTGACGTCGCTGATGAAATTCTTTCAATCAAAACCTATTACGAACAACAATGGATTGAAAGAGGATTAACCATCAAGTATCTTCGCTTCGTATGCCAAGAGAGGAAAGAACTCATTGAACCAAACATAGAAATTGAATATGATAACTATCGCAGCTTCAACCGCGGCAAACGCAGCGCTAAAGCTAGCGGCTTATAAAACTAAAATAAAATTATGACCATCTATCCAAAATTGATCATGAGCGCCTTATCAAAGGTGCGCTATCCAGGAAATGGAAAAGATCTTGTCTCTGCCGGAATGGTAAAAGACAATATCCGTATCGAAAACAATCACGTATCCTTCTCTCTTATTTTTGAAAAACCTAACGATCCCTTTATTAAATCGGTCGTTAAAGCTGCGGAAACTGCAATTCTGACTTATGTAGGTCAAGACGTAGAAATAAAAGGGAACATTAGCGTAGAATCTATTCAGACCCAACGTCCTGAACCTAGTAAATTATTACCTCAAGTCAAAAACATTATTGCAGTATCCTCGGGTAAAGGAGGCGTAGGAAAAAGTACCGTTGCGGCCAATCTAGCAGTTTCTTTAGCTCAACTAGGTTATAAAGTTGGTTTACTAGATGCAGATATTTTCGGTCCTTCTCAACCTAAAATGTTTCATGTAGAAGACGAACGTCCCTATATGGAAACGGTTGAAGGTCGTGAACTCATCAAACCGATTGAAAAATATGGCGTAAAAATGCTTTCCATTGGCTTCTTTGTAAACAAAGATAATGCCATCCTTTGGCGTGGGGCAATGGCTAGTAATGCCTTAAAACAACTTATTGGAGATGCCAATTGGGGAGATTTGGATTATTTCTTACTAGACTTACCTCCAGGAACCAGCGATATTCATTTAACCTTGGTACAAACATTAGCTGTTACCGGTGCGATTGTAGTAAGTACTCCTCAAGAAGTGGCACTAGCAGATGCTCGTAAAGGGATTAATATGTTTACAGGCAAGAAAATCAATGTTCCTGTTTTAGGCTTAGTTGAAAATATGGCTTGGTTTACTCCTGCTGAATTACCTGAAAATAAATATTATCTATTTGGTAAAGAAGGCTGTAAACGTTTAGCTGAAAAGGAAAACATGAAATTACTAGGACAAATTCCTATTGTACAAAGCATTAGTGAAGGAGGAGACGCAGGCCGTCCTTCGGCTCTTGATACCGAAAGTATTATCGGAAAGGCTTTCATCGAACTCGCTAAAAATGTAGTAAATCGTGTAGATGAACGAAATAAAAATGGCGACCCTACCCATATTGTAAAGGTGACCAAACGATAACCCTTAGCTTTTTATCTCCTTATGAATCCTTACAAAGGAATACCACAAAAAAAAGGAATGTCAGAAATAATAATCTAACCTTCCTTTTTTTTTGTGGTATTCTTTTCTTGTGAAATTTAAAAAATAAACTGTTATCTACAACACCTTATCAAATTCACAGGCCTTAACTCTGACGATTTCACCTCCGCAGGAAAAAGCCAATTCTCCATTGTTGTGTTTCTTCTCAGCAACTAAACGTTGAAAAGCTCTGTTCGCACCTAACATAATGCGTTCGTCAAAGTCTCTAATCTCTTGCTCATTCATAATTTTCTAACTTTAGGAAAATCTCCTGATTATTAATTTCAATTTTATCTTTTTTCAATCCTTTAGCCACAATCTCCATAGGTGGTAGAGAATTATCTGTTATCATCCAATAATCACACAAAGGAATATATAATTCAAACAAATTTTTAATTCCCGAACGATACCGACGACGTATAGTAGGTTCTTCGATATCATGTCCACCCGAAGCAACCCTCATTTTCACTCGCTCAACAGCCAAATCTGGTGTATTAAGCCAAAAATAAAGCAACATCACAAAATATCCTGCTTCCTTTGCTTCTTTAACCAAATGAACTAATGATCGGGTCGCTAAGGTTGTTTCCAACGCAAAAGTCTTTCCCGAAGCAATCAATTCTTTTATCCGTTTATACATAATCCGACTTGCCTCAATTGATACGGGTATACTACCCGCATTAAAAGGAGACAAACCTTTTGCTATTTCATCGGAATTTACAAATTCCTTGCAATTTAGCATTTCTGGAAGAATGGTAAACGAAGCCGTTGTCTTGCCCGCTCCATTGCATCCCGATATAATATATAAATAACGCACTTCTCTATCTTTCAAATATGTGACAAATATATGTAATAGTTTCTTATGTTGTATCACATACAAACGAAAAAAAAACTAAATCCTATGATTTCGTACTAGAAAAGCAGCCTTTCGTTGGTTAAACAGCCACTTTTCTATATCTTTGTTTATTATAATACAAGATTTCAAAGATGATTGATATTTTATCTATTTTGGAAAAATATTGGGGTTACCCTTCTTTTAGAAAAGGACAAGAAGCGATTATCCAATCGGTCTTGAAAGGACAGGATACGTTAGCCCTTATGCCTACTGGAGGAGGTAAATCAATCACCTTTCAAGTACCTGCGATGGCTCGCCCAGGTATTTGCTTGGTCATTAGTCCCCTTTTGGCCTTAATGAAAGATCAGGTACTTAATTTAAAACGATTAGGTATCCTTGCTACATACGTGGGGTCCGATATGCGAACACAAGATATTGCACAGACATTGGATAATTGTATTTTTGGCAATTACAAATTTCTTTATCTCTCACCCGAACGATTAGGGTCAGAACTTTTTCAACAAAAATTCGTTTTTCTTGCTAAAAAAACAAATTTATTGGTGGTCGATGAGGCGCATTGCATCTCACAATGGGGCAATGATTTTCGTCCTAATTATCGATTGATCGCAGATATTCGTGATTCTTTACCCGCTTCCATTCCCGTATTAGCCGTAACGGCTTCGGCTACTCCTACGGTCTCGGTCGACATCTGTGAACAATTACATTTTTCTGATAATCAAGCCATTTTTACAAGTTCCTTCGAACGAGAAAATCTTACTTTCGTTGTGCGTGAAACCACCGATAAGAATAAAGAACTTGTTCATATTTTAAAATCCGTCTCAGGATCTGCTATTGTCTATTGTCGTTCACGTCAGAATACAGGTTATTATGCCAAACTACTCCTCGCAGCAGGCATCTCGGCATCAGCTTTTCATGCAGGACTCGATCGTGAACTTAAAACACAGCGTCAAGAAGCCTGGATTAGTGGACAAATACGGGTACTTGTAGCAACCAATGCTTTCGGGATGGGAATAGACAAGGGGAATGTACGGATCGTAGTACATACAGATTTTCCTGATTCACTCGAAGCCTATTATCAAGAAGCCGGACGTGCAGGTAGAGATGGACAAAGAGCGTATGCCGTAGCTTTAATTACAAAGCGAGATATCGGAAATATTCGCCGTCGTCCGAGTCAATCTTTTCCTGATAAGTCCTATATTCGTAAGGTCTATACCGCTCTTTGCGCTCGATTCCAACTAGCGATGGGCTATGGTGAAGGGATGGCAAAGCATATTGATATCCCTGAATTCTTACAAACCTTTAAATTAGACAAACGACGGGTTTATGCTTCCCTTCAGATATTAAGTCTTTCGGGGTATATTAAGTTTGAACCTTATCCCAATGTCCCCGCTTTTTTAAGTTGTAGTTTAAAACGTAAAGATATTGATGAATTTTTGCTCGAAGAAACACCGGCAGCGCAATTGGCTACTTTGATTTTACGAAAATATGAAGGAATCTTTTCAGTGGGTTCTTTTATCGATGTAGACATGCTGGCACGAGAGACTCATCAATCGGTAGAGCAAGTCCTTAAATTGCTTAATGCCATGCGTAATATTGGGTTTACCTATATTCCTCCTCGCACCAATCCGAAAATAACCTTCACGATTATGCGAACCCCATTGGATCATTTGGTTATTAAACAAACGGCTTACGATGACCGATTAGAATCGTTTAAGCAACGAATTAACAAGGTCATAGACTATCTTGAGACCAAAGGTTGCCGCCAACAGATGATCTCTGCTTATTTCGGCATGGATGCACCTTCTCCTTGCGGAAGCTGTGACAATTGCTTACGACTTAAACATAAACCTTCTTCGAATAAAAAAACCATTAAATGATACGTATCTATAAATTAAAAATGAAAATGAATCTAAACCTAAAAATGAAGTGTACGCTTTTAGTTTTTTTGGTATCCTTTACCTCCTTGCTTCAAGCCCAAACAACTCCTCACCAAATTGAGAATGCTACAATTATTGGGGAAAACAAGTTGCCGCCTCGTACAGCTGTACTCCCGTCTCCTACTGCCGAGAAAGCGATACATTCAACGTACGACAACTCCGATTGGACACAGTCGCTCAATGGTACGTGGCTTTTTCATTGGTCTCCTGATCCTTGGACTCGACCTGCTGATTTTTACAAACCTGATTTTGACCTCAGCTCTTGGGGCACTATCGAAGTACCAGGAACCATCGAACGACAAGGATATGGCGTTACGCTATATACGAATAGTCTCTATCCTTTCAAAGCAAATCCACCTAAAGTAACGACAATGCCTGACCCTCGCTATACCACCTATACGCAACGAGATCCTATTGGCAGTTATGTCCGCACCTTTACCGTGCCTAAACAATGGCAAGACAAACAGATTGTCTTACATCTAGCAGGGGTCAGTTCTGCGGCTTTTATTTGGGTAAATGGACAGAAAGTCGGTTATACGCAAGGCTCTCGCTTACCGGCTGAATTTAATATCACAAACTATCTAACCCAAGAAGAAAACAAACTCGCCATCGAAGTTTTCAAATATAGTGATGGCTCTTACTTAGAGGACCAAGATTTTTGGCGTTTAAGTGGTTTATTTAGAGACGTTTTCATCCGTGCAGTACCCAACGTTAGCCTATGGGATATTTATGCTCAACCAACGCTGGACTTAGCCCGTCAAGAAGGAACTGTCACGATACACTATAGCGCAGCCAATTTTACCAATCGTACGGACAAAGGCTATACCCTTCTGGTCTCTTTATTAAATGCAAAAGAGGAACCCGTCGGGACAACCCATACCTTTTCGTTGGGTTCTATTCACAAAGGCTTTCAGACGGAAGCGGTCTTACCTAGTTTCAAGATCGACCATCCTACCCTTTGGTCTAACGAAGCACCGATTCGCTACCACGTGATAGCCACCGTAAAAAAAGGCGATCAAACGATTGAAGCGTTTCGTATGCCTGTCGGATTCCGTACCCTCAAACGTCAAGGCAAAGCCATCTATCTGAATGGGAAGAAATTAAAGATTAAAGGGGTCAATCGTCATGAATTCTCGCCAGATCAAGGATGGACCGTAAGTACGGAAGAGATGATTCGTGATTTAAAGTTGATGAAACAAGGCAATGTCAATTTTGTTCGTAATTCCCATTATCCCAATGATCCCCGTTGGTATGAGCTTTGTGATAAATATGGTATGATGGTAATGGACGAAGCCAATGTTGAAAGTCATGAACTGAGCTACCATCTTCGAATCTTACCTGGCGACAAACCAGAATGGACGGCCGCTTGCGCTGATCGCACACAACGAATGGTGATTAGAGATCGCCAATATCCTTGTATTTTGTTTTGGTCTCTGGGGAATGAAGCAGGATATGGCACTTCTTTTATGAATGCTTATAAAGTGGCGAAACAGGCAGATCCAGAGAAACGTTTGGTTCATTATGCAGATATGAATCTAGCTGCTGATATTGATAGTCAAACCTATCCTACCCTCGCATGGCTAAAACAGCACGTAGCAGGCAAAGCCATACGTAAAGGTGAACATGGAGAAATGGCGATGAAAGAGCAACATGGGGATTACCCCTCTAACAAACCTTTCTTAATGAATGAATATGCCCATGCTATGGGTAATAGTTTGGGAGACTTTAAGGATTATTGGAATTTCATCTACCAGCACGATCTATTAATAGGTGGGTTTATCTGGGATTGGGTTGATCAAGCGCTTTATCGCAACCCTGCCGATCATCAGTCCACTTTTGTTTACGGAGGAGACTTCGGCGATTATCCAAACGCCACTAATTTCTGTATAAATGGAATTATCGGGGCTGATCGGAGACCTCATCCACATTATTATGAAATGAAAAAGGTCTATCAACCGGCTTCTTTTCGTTTGACTTCTAAAGAGCCTTTACAAATAAAAGTAATCAATCGGAACCTCTTCACCAACCTAAATGCCTATGAATGGCATTATTCAGTCATCGAAAATGGTACCCTTACCACTCAAGGCTCCTTGCCTGCTACAAACGTAGCCCCCTTGGATAGTGCAATGATAAACTTACCTTCAACGATAAAAATTGACAAACGTAAGGAAACCTATCTAACCCTTCAGTTAAAGTTAACACACCCAACCTGCTGGGCTCCTAAAGGGTGGACGGTAGCCTATGAACAATTTTGGATAAGCCCTGGAGAAGCCCTCTCACTCCCTGCGGCAGAAGGCGAATTATCAACTTCGGAAAACAAAACTAACTATACGATAGCAAATGCTTGTGTAAAGGTCACCGTCAGTCGTAAAACGGGCTTAATTTCTTCGTTTGAGAAAGAGGGAGAACCCATGCTAAAAACGCCTATGCGCTTCCATTTCTGGCGTGCCTTAACCGATAATGACGGAGGATGGCATGTTGATAAAATTATGAGTACTTGGAAAGAAGCAGAGACCCAGTATACCTTAATCAGTTGCACAAAAGAAACGACAGTAAAGGGAGAAGTAAGCATCACGAGCGTATATCACTTCCCTACCACAGGGACGCAAGCGACCGTAAAACAAATCATACGAGCAGATGGTAAACTAAATATTCAAACAGACTTTAATCTTCCCGCCTCAGCAACGGCAACGCCTCGACTCGGTTTTACGTTTGAAATCAATCGAAACTGGCAAGACATTGACTGGTATGGCAGAGGTCCTTGGGAAAACTATCCTGATCGTAAGAGTGCCGCACAAGTAGGTCTCTATCATAATACCGTAGATCATTGGGTTTCTTCCTATGTCCGTCCACAAGAAAATGCAAATCGTTGTTGCATCCGCTGGATACAATGGCGTAATAAACGACACGCTTTACGCATACAAGCACTCCATCATACGAGTCTTTGCGCAAGTGCTTGGCCTTACACAGAAAAGTCGTTGACAAAAGCAACACATACTGACGAACTTATTCCCGACGCCCACACAACGGTAAACCTCGATGCCCTAATTATGGGTGTAGGAGGTGATAACTCATGGAGTTTGCCCGTATTGGATAAGTATCAAATACTTCCAGGCAAAACCTATCACATGAATTTCGTCATGGAAGGCTTATAGTTTATCCTTCTTTGATCTTTTAGACAATAGATTTAGAAATAAACAAAAAAAAGCGCTATCTTTGCCGATTAAAATATAAAATTAAAACTTATACAAAAGTAATACGAATATGGCTATCTTTCTAAACAACGTTTCGCACACTTTCGGCGAGTACCTGTTGATTCCAGGCTTAACTACCACAGAGTGTCTTCCAACCAATGTATCATTAAGCACTCCTTTAGTGAAGTTTAAAAAGGGCGAAGAACCTTCTATTAAATTGAATATCCCATTCGTTTCTGCAGTGATGCAATCGGTTTCGGGGCCTCGCCTAGCCATTGAATTAGCTCGTAACGGGGGGGTATCCTTCATCTTTGGTTCACAACCCATCGAATCACAAGCAGAAATGGTACGTAAAGTAAAAAAATTCAAAGCAGGCTTTGTGACGAGTGATTCTAATATGACGCCGAATCAAACACTTGCAGAATTGATCGCTTTGGTTCATAAAAATGGTCATAATACCATAGGTATCACAGATGATGGTACACCTAACGGCAAATTATTAGGCATCGTAACTAGTCGTGACTATCGAATAGACCGAGAAGATAATAACTTGCCTGTAAAGAACTTTATGACTCCGCTCGACAAATTGATTTACGGTGAAGTAGGCATTACGCTTACCGAAGCGAATCAATTAATATGGGAACATAAAATCAATCAATTGCCCATTCTAGACAAAGAGGGTCATTTGCTTTATTTTGTCTTCCGTAAAGATTATGACAGTCATAAGGCCAACCCTGAAGAAATGCTTTCAAAGGACAAAACATTGATGGTCGGTGCTGGTATCAATACCCGCGATTACGAAGAACGTGTTCCCGCTTTGGTTGAAGCGGGTGTTGATGTGGTCGTCATTGACTCATCGGATGGCTATTCTGAATGGCAAGCCAATACCTTGAAGTGGATAAAAGAAACTTACGGCGAACGCTTAAAAGTAGGTGCTGGTAATGTTGTAGATAAAGAAGGTTTTGATTATCTTGTCGAAGCAGGTGCTGATTTTATCAAAGTAGGTATCGGTGGCGGTTCTATTTGTATCACACGTGAACAAAAAGGTATCGGTAGAGGTCAAGCAACGGCGTTGTATGATGTAGCTCAAGCTAGAGATGCACACTTCCGTGCTACGGGCGAATATGTGCCCATCTGTAGTGATGGGGGTTTAGTGCATGATTATCACATGACCTTGGCTTTAGCTATGGGAGCAGACTTCTTAATGATGGGTCGTTACTTCGCTCGCTTTGATGAATCACCTACAAAAAAGATGAAAATAGGTAATAATTACGTGAAAGAATATTGGGGTGAAGGTTCAAACCGCGCACAAAACTGGCAACGTTATGATATGGGAGGTGCTGAAAATCTTAAATTTGAAGAAGGGGTTGACAGTTATGTTCCTTATGCTGGTAAAATGAAAGGCAATCTTGACCAAACCTTAAGCAAAATGCGCTCTACGATGTGTAGCTGCGGTTCTATTTCGATAGAACAATTACAAAAAACGGCCAAAGTGACACTGGTCTCTTCAACGAGTATCGTAGAAGGTGGAGCTCATGATGTCATCTTAAAAAACAAAGAATAAACAAAAGGGTATTTTCTAGTAAGAAAGAATCTTATTTTTAACGACAAACCCTTCTTTTACTTTTTATAAAAAGCAAGAAAGGTTTGTCGTTATTTTTTTATCAATTTAAAACTCTAATCAAATGGACTTTATCGAAAAAGCAACTGAATTAGCGAACGCATGTGACGTTTTGACCTTGACTTCTATAGACTTAGAAGGTTATCCACGTGCTATTTCTATGATGAAAGTAGATCATCAAGGGATAAAAACATTTTGGTTTGGCTGTCAAACGCCTTCTGAAAAGGTAAAACATTACCAAAAGAACCCAAAAGCTGGCGTAACCTTCTGGCAAGATCATGGCAACGTAGCCCTTACAGGTACCATTGAAATTATTGAAGACCTAAAAATAAAAGATGAAAAATGGAGAGATTGGATGAAAATGTATTACACTAATTCATCCGATCCCAACTATACTTTATTAAAGTTCACTTCACATCATGGAACCTTAACCTTCGACGGAGTACTCAAACGAATCCAACTCGATTAAATTTTTTCTTCCTAATCGTCTCTACCACTCATAAAAATAAAGATATAATATAAAAGGGTAGCCAGAGAACCTAAGGCTGCGACCACGTACGTATAAGCAGCAGAGCGCAACGCATCTTCAGCCATTCCTTGTGTCTCTCGATTTGTCAAACCGGCATTACGTAACCAGATCAAGGCTCGACTACTTGCATTTATCTCAACGGGCAGGGTAACAAAACTAAATAACGTTGTAGCTGCAAATAAAATGATGCCAAACAACATTAACTGAGGGAAGGATTGTAAAACAAACATGCCTCCCAACAAGACCCACATGACGATACGTGAAGAAAAACTAACCACAGGAACCAAAGCCGAACGCATACGAAGCGGCGCATAAGCGTTAGCATGCTGAACCGCATGTCCACATTCATGAGCGGCTACGGCTGCGGCGGCTATACTATTGCTCGCATAAACCGATTCACTCAAATTGACGGTTTTATTCACTGGATTGAAATGATCCGTCAAATGACCTGGTGTATTTGTAACCTGTACATCATAAATCCCATGATCATGAAGCATCTTTTCAGCTACTTCTCTCCCCGTAATCCCAGCAGGTAACCTGATTTTTGAATATTTCTCAAACTTTCTCTTCAAACGAGCTGAGACCAACCAACTAGCTAAAGCTACCGCTATAAATATAATCCAATACATACACTATTTTTTTACTGTTAATACTCTTCCTTATACTATACGGCAAAAAGCTTGCCAAAAAAAAGAAGGCAGAAAAACAAACGCACAACGTCGCTCCTTTCCTGCCTTTTTATGAACTGCTTTATATGCGCACTAATCTTGGTAACGCAGTATCGTTTGTTCGCGATCAGGACCTACAGA
>Ga0172378_10004461_pt1 | contig 13100 bp, 8 predicted proteins | sample GrowelOW332metaG_FD_119755 | JGI IMG/M metagenome (GOLD analysis project Ga0172378, IMG submission 119755) | Groundwater microbial communities from an aquifer near a municipal landfill in Southern Ontario, Canada - Pumphouse #3_1 metaG | ecosystem: Environmental > Aquatic > Deep subsurface >...
CAGAAGTAGTTTCTCTGATATCCGCAGTATTCACTCAGCTGTTGCAAAGAGGGATTCTTGGCAAAGTTAATATTGATGAATTTTAATACGTCGATGTGTGAGTCATCATTGGTGATGCAATTGCGGTGGTTAGATCCAATGATTAAGAGAAGCAAAGCATTTAATAAGTGAATCAGTATCTGATTCTTGTTGCTTCTATTTCCATTAAAAATATCAACCATTAATTTGGCTGTCTCTTTTATTTCATATAATTTATGTTCAGTGAGCTTGATAACTAATCCGTCGTCGTACTCTAAGAAATCTCTGATGATTTGATTGTCGACCGCGGTATTAGTAAAAGCTATATTAATTAACTTTAAAGGTTTTGTTGCGAATAGTTCGTGATAGTCTGTCGGATGAAGTAAAAAGATCACATCGGGTTGAATCTCGTGCTTTGTTCCATTTAGTACATCATACCCTTCACCTTCAATCGCGAGTTCTATCTCGTAGAATTCGTGGAAATGTAAAGGATAATGAGTATCTACCGGAGAAACTCCGCAAAATACTTCATTTCCATCTAGATTGTCTTCGTTTAGAAATATCGCATCTTTATTCATAAAGATATATTAGCATAAATCTTAATAAATGCGTAAAATATTATCATAAATAATGAATATTATAGATTTTATATGAATATATGGACATTTAAATATCAAATTTTAGTTAAATAAATTAATTAAATAAGGTCCTCGCTAAAATCAATTTCTTCACTAATATTTTTTGTTTCTTTTTTAGAAAACTTATTTATAAAAGAACATAAGGAAGTTAAATAATCATCGTATCTTTTATTCGAAGAAACAATAAATGAATCATAAATAATACAAAGCCCTCCAAGCATATATCTTTCAAATAGTATAATATTTTCTTCAGAATCATAATATTTAAATGCACGATTAATCCTATCAATTGTTTGGTCTATGTCTTTATTAGCATTTAGCATAACTAGTTGGTAAATATGGATAAGTTCATCGTAACGACTTGTGAATTGCTGTGTTAATATCTTAAAATGAGATTCACTTTTAATAATTTCTGCAGTTTTATTAAAATAGCAACCAACAATCGCAGATGCAATATATAATTCAATTGCGGATGAGAAAATACAAGTTCCACTTTCATTATCAAATTTTCCGGTCAATTGTCTAGCTTTCTCCTCATATGGCCCTGTAAAAAGGTAGTCATTCATAAACAATATTTTTTTCATTATGTTAATTTATCTCCTTAATTTCAGTCTCGAATTTATTTATTTTATTTAAAACATATTCTTTACCAATAGAATTTGAAAGATAATTTTTTACATATAAACCATCCGTATCTTTTATAAAAAAAATAACTTGTTCAGCAATTGAAGGCATAACCTTACAAAAGTTTTTTATTCTCTCTATGTCAAAGGAAGAAGATGGAGCATCCATCACTAATGGGTAAGGTTCCAATTCTATATCCTCATCTTCTAAATCATCATCGGAATTTTTACTGACAACTTTATTTCTTGCCAATTTTATTATTCCACCAATAAAAGAGAATGCCATAATTGCATCTTGTGAGGTGGAATTCTCAAAATCACTTAAATCCGTATTACTACCTGATTTTAGTTTAATGCTATAGTCACTGCCAAGTTCCAACTTAATGTCCATATCAAACACTTCGCTGAAAATTTCATTAATTGCTAATTCTAATTCTCCGCATTTTTCTTTTTCTTTCATTTCACAATGCTTACTTATTCTCTCTATTAGTTTATTAACGTGCCACTCACATTGTTCAAGTATTTTGTTATGAGAATCCAATATAGCATAATTAGCTTTTTCTTTAGTTAAAGAATCTATTTCTCTTTTTGCATTATCTATTTTATTAAGTAAAGTCGCTCTAGTAAATTCAGATTCTTGAATAAGCCTTCTCAAATCTTCTTCCCGAGCTTTCCTTTTACTCATATCTGGATAATTACGAATTTCATCATTTATAGTTATAAAACAATTGTTTTGTTTTTTTTGATTATTAACTAAATCGTCATATGTCTTTCTTAATTTATAAAAATCTTTCAAATAATTTTCACCATTATGGGACTTTTCAATGCCCCACGTATTAAATATTTTAATCTCATAGCCCAGATTATTTGGTGGCAAATATTTTATCAATTCTAACATTTGTTTATATTCATTACTACCATCAACTAAACTACGTCCACAAATACATTTCTTATTGTCCAACATATATTTAACCGCTTTGGCGTCTAATCCTGGAATTCCCTTATCAATATTTTCTTCACTTTTTAATGTTTCAATTGTCTCTTCAAGCATTTCTTTTCCTAAAAACTGGAATCCAGAATCACTAAATTTCGAAAAGATTTCTTTCCTTATTGATTTAATTTCATTCTGTAAATTTTTTAAATCGATTTCAATATTCATTGCCTGTTTTTGTTTATCAGCCACATTTACAGATTTAGCAATCTCTTCACTTACATTTTTCTTTTCTGATCGATATTTTTCCAAATTGATATTAACTTGAGAAATTTCACTTTCGTATTTTTCTTTATTACTAAGCGAATTATTAAATTTTTGCATAATTTCCGTTAATTTTTTATCACAATTATTATTTGCCAGTTCGCTTCTGTATTTTTTTAATAGTTTATTTAGGTCATCATTGGTTTGGTATAACCAGTTAAATCCAAGCATTCCCCTAATTGCTCTTACAAATTCCTTGTTAGACCCACTTTTTCCTTGGCTAAATTCTTTTCCTATTTTTTCAATATTCTCACCTTTAAAGAAAAAATATGAAAATAAATCTGGAGGTACAATTTGGCTGATTAAATTATCTGCATCAATCCCTTTTGTTTGTGTTGATATACCATTATTATCTTTAGATTCGATTGTCAAAATAGAATCTTCACTCACTACAGAAGTTGCATTCTTGAAAAATTTTTGGGTTCTTTTAATTAAATAGTCATGACCAAAATGAACTAAATTCACTTCACCATTAACAAAAGTATGCTGATTAGATAACAAACTATCCTTCAAACCTGTATTTAAAATTGTTTTCAATTTTGTGTTGCCATAAAAGATCCAGGAAAAGCTCTCGATAAGCGTAGTTTTTCCAGTCGTGTTCTCCGCTATCACTAACGTTGCCTTTTTATTACAGTTAGTTGAAAAATTAATTGTTTGAGAGCCTACAAATTGTCTAAAATTTTCAAGTTTTAATGATTTTATTATCATTTAATTTCATCCTCCACAATCTTTCTAATTTTACTAATAATTTCTTCGGACTTTAAAGTTTTTTGAACATAATTTGTATGCTCAAGTCTAAATATCTGCTTTGCAATAGCCTTTTGAATTTCCTTTTTACTTGATGTATTTTCTAGGGTAACACCATCAGTTGTTTCTTCATTGTTCATAATCTTCTCCTTCTTCCCAATTAATTTGAGATAATTCATCTAATTCCAAATTATACAATCCGTATTTTTCTTTAATTGATTCTATCAAACTGTCACTTTCAGAAAAATTAATTGAGCTTTTTCCAAATTCCTGAATCCTGTTGATTTCATTAGTCAAAATACTTTTATATATTTTAACTTCCTCCGCTTTAACATATGCTAATTCTTTAAATTCTAGGGGTAGACACACAAAATCGTAAATTGTAGCAAAATCTTTATTATCTGCTAATCGTAACACTCTACCTCGTCTTTGAATGTATTCTCTAGGGTTTGTAGAACTTGCCAATATAAAGGCCTTTCTAATGCTTGGTATATTTACGCCTTCATCCAAACATTTTATGGCCACAAGCGCCTGTAAATCATTACCACATTTAAATCTCTCCTTTATTAATTCTCTTTCTTCTACACTTTCGCGAGAAGTATATCTTCCAACTTTCATTTTTAGCTCATTTCCAAGTATTTGACAAATTCTATCTACTTGTTTAATTTCTTCACTTGAATCAGTATCTATAATAGATGTCCCGCAATAAACTAAAATATAATTTTCATCAAAATGATTTTTCATTTCATCTTTTAAAGCAATATATTTTCCACTTGCTCCAGCTATCAATCGCGCTCTTTTAATTGCAATAAGTTTTGCATATTTGCTCATTGATAACTTGCCGTCTTTTCCATGAACCATTGATTTAGATAACTGCTTTGTGAGTTCCAAATATTGTTCTCTTTCATCATTAGTCAAATAAACCAAAATTGGATGATAATAATATTTTGTTAATTTTTCTTCATCAATAGCCTTTTGAAGAGTATACTCAATACATTTTTCACCAAAATAGTCATATATAATTTTTGTTCCTTCTTCGTCTCGGTATCTATCAATTGTCGCTGACAAAGCCAGTCTATATTGAAAATTGGTATTTAAACACGCTTTCATTCTTTCAGTACCCAAATTATGTGCTTCATCAGCAACGAACAATACTGGCTTTTCTATTAAATTTATTAAATTTTGCACATTAGTAGTTTTATATGAAGCATTTGTAGTGATAAAATAAAAAAACGGGACAATTCCATCATTATAATCTTGAATTAATTTTTTTAATTCTGAGTGATAGTTGGAATATTTTTTATTCGAATAGCCTATAACCATATCTTTAATATGGAAATTCGCTGCATCAGCAACCCACTGCTCGACCAAATGTTGATACGGACAAATAATAATAGTTGCCAATTTATAATTTAATACATCCAATAATCTAACCATTGCTCCATAAGCTGTATATGTTTTTCCTGTTCCAGTTGCCATATCAAAAATGCCACAACAACGATTTTTAAACCAATTATTTATCGCAACTTTTTGATAATCATATGGGAATGTTGGCATCTTACCATAATCTATGTGAGGCAAATTGCTTTGATTTGACAATTTAGCAATTTCTTCATCTTCGTCAATATTGGCATTATAATTGCTTTTTTGATATTTAAATAATTTATTTACAATCGCCTTAGGGAATGAATATATTTCGACTCTATTCGTTTCGTTATTCCATAACTTTTCAAAATCAGATTCGATTTGAGAGCAAATATCATTTGTGCCATTCCAACTTTTAAATAAGGTAACTGATTCGAAGTTATTACTAAATGCATTTTCCGATTCATTTAATGAACCAGTAAAGGATAAAGTATTTCCTACTTCATCTTTAAAAACCCCTATTTTTTCATGGTACATCCCTATACTGTTTTCAGAAAACTCAGTAACAGCGACCTTAATGTCCATTGCACCAATAGAAATTAAATTTGATAACATATTGAGTCTTTCCATTTCGAATTCATCAGAATGATTTGAAAATTCTCGTAGCATTGATTCCTCAATGATAGATTTCTTTGATTTATATCCACGCTTGATAGCCTCGACATCCGCTTCAACTAATCTTGGAGAAACAATAAACCTAATTACTGGAGGGTTTCCTTTAACATATTTAGATGCTATATGAGATAGACCTTTAGAAGTATATATTAAAGATGATGATGAAAAAAAACCAACTGCTCTTTCATAAAGAGTACTACAATTAAGCAATTTGGCTATAAAATCTTTACCAATATTATCAGAATCGCTAGTTCTATATCGATCTTTTATCTCGAATTCCAAAAAATTCATATTTCACTCCTTTTTTAAAAAGTCTGCAACGCTCTAATCAAATTATCAATATCTTCAAAGGTATTAAAAAAGCCCAACGAAACTCTTACTGTTCCAAAAAAATCGTTACTTCCGATAAAATCATGTATAAGAGGTGCGCAATGATAACCTGTTCTAACACAAATATCGAATTCATCGTTTAATATTGCTCCAACCTCATCTGGTTTATATCCTTCAATATCAAAAGATACAATCCCACTAATCATTCCAATATCCTCAGGAATGAAGATGTGAATTTTAGACAGTTGCTGTAATTTTTCAATTAAATATTTTGTAAGTTTATTTTCATATTCAAAAATTTTGTGATTTTTCACCCAATCAATAGATTCGTGCAAACAATAAATCGCTACAATATTCGAACTCCCTGCCTCGAATTTTCCAGGTAAATTAAATGGCATATCCATATTTAAACTGTCGGAACCAGTTCCCCCACATTTAATTTCAATTAATTTATCATCTTTTAATTTAATAAAACCAGCAATACCAAAGCAAGAATACAAAGTTTTATGCCCAGCAAAAACTATATAATTTATATCACAAATGTAATCAATCTTAACAACCCCAAAACTCTGAGCACAATCAAGGACATTAATAGAGAAATAGCTAGAAGCTAAATGAAATATTTCTTTATATGGAAGAATATAACCTGTTGCATTACTGATATGAGAAATAATTATAGCTTTGGGCTTTTTTAAAACAAACATATTCTTTAATTCTTCAAATTCACATTTCCAACTATATTTATTAAATGGAATAACAATAATATTAATATCTTTTTGCTTTGCTACATTATATAAAGTTCGGACAATTGCGTTATGTTCAAAAGGAGTAATATATACATTATCGCCATCACTAAAATTAATACCATATATAATTTGGTTCAAAGCTTCCGTCGCTGATGAAGAAAAAATAACATTGTCCTTATTTGTTTTAACGATTGAAGAAACTTTAGCTCTTGTTTCATCAATAATTTTAGAAGCGCTTTGGGCAGCTTTATATGATCCTCTTCCAGCATTAAATGAAAGATTTCTAAATGCATAATCTAAAGCCTTGTATGAAACTTCTGGTTTAGGGAATGTCGTGGCCGCATTATCTAAATAAATCATTAAATAAACCTCCTGGTTGCTTTTATTTTTACAATATCTTTTTTATTAAACTCATTAATACTTTCACTTTTTCTTCATTATTAATGGATTCACCATATTCATTTAAAACATTTTCAATAGAATTTTTCATAATTAATCCTATCGGAGAAAATTTAGTATAAGAAATATCATTTTTAATATTGGAAAATTCTAAATTTTCCTCTGGAGAATAATCAATTATTCTTTTTATTAAACCGGTTAATCCTAAAATATATTTTTCTTCAAATTCAAAATCCCAATCCTCAATAAATAACCCAGTAACAGCTTTCGCTAATGAATTTAATGACTGCATATCATTATAACTCACTTCATTTATTAAACAATCTAAAATTCGCTTGTTTGAATTGTCCAATATAATAAATGCTAATTTATTTTTAGATAATTCCATCCAATAATCAACTGCTGATTTAATACTACCATTTTTTGTTACCTTTTTATCAAAAAGTTTAATTGTTCGCTTAAGCAAAGTTTCTTTATATATAGAAATATTGTTATGTACACATGACATATCATTAATTAATTCATTAGAAGTTTCTATGAAATTCAAATTATATAATGTGGGTATTTTGTCAAATAATGTATCATATCTATTAATATTAAATTTGAGTAACTCATCCTTAACATTTATAAACGAAGAAGAAAGTTCCAATAGGTTACAACTTGTTGTACAAGTTCTAACAATATTAGGCATTTCTGAAAAATAATTTTTCAGTCTATCAAAGAGTTTTTTTTCATTTATTCTAAATGATGTATCGCTTTGAATATTAAAATATGTTAATAGTTTTGTGACATAATCATTTTTAATCAGCGTTCCTTTTGACAAATAAATTTCATACTTTTCATCGTCAGTATAAACAAATTTAACGATATTTGAAGAATTTAAATCTATTTGCTTATTTTGATAATATAAAATTATATTATCTGGCAATTCGGAAATAGCAATAGCAAATATTAATGGTATAACTCCCATTCTCAATCCATAAGGTTTTTCCAATAGGGTTTTTACTAAAATATTAACACATAATCTTTTTTCTTCCGACTTTTTGATAAACTCTTTGATTTTTTCTATAACTAATGGTAATTCATCTTTATCTCTTTTTAAAATCAAAGAATTAAAAATTGTGGTTTCAGGCGAAGTTTCAGAACTAGGAAGTTCGTTTCTAGAATCCAAAATAAAATCAATAACACGATTTATAGATTTTTGGTATTGCGAAGATACATTCTTTTTATTAATTAGTTCATTGTTTATTACAATTTTTATAGAGTAATATTTTTCCATTATAACTGATAAAAGCTCATTGAATTTTTTAGTATTGAAAAATGGTGAAAAAAAACTTGATTTGTAATCAAATAAAGATGTCATCATAAAATCAATATCTGTTTTTTCTTCTTCCTTCAATAAAGAAATTTCTGGAAAATTATCTTGATTTTTCACTTGATTTTCTAATTCTATCATAGCGAAATAAGAGATTAATTCGTTAGTTAAATATTTTGGAATTTCAATTGTAGGAAAAATAACCACAACTCTAATATCACCAATTTCTTGAATATGCTTTTTTGCAACATTGATATTTTTTGGGTCAACAATTAATTTTATAACAATTCCGTCACAATAATTTTCATTAAAATAAATTGCAAAATCAGTCAACTTCATAAACGAATCAAAATCAGCATAAATACATTTGTAAAAACGTGTAATTTTATTTTCTGCGTTGTATCTTCTTGGCAAATAATATTCTCCCGAATACATTTTATTTAAGACATTCACATAATCGAGTGATTTTAATTTATTATTTTTAATTTTATCTATTTCTGCCTTTATTTGTTTATCATTAGAGGGAGCAAAAGACAAATAATTATTGAGGAAATTTCTTTTAATTATATGTTTATCAATCAAACAATTAATAATCTGCTTTGTCTTTTCAAAATTATAGAACAAACCCAGCGAAATATTTTGTTCACTAATGGGTAAAATATCTTGATTGTTAACTAAAGAAAAAATGGAAATACATTTAATTATTCTTTTTTCAATATTTTGTTCGCATTTATTTAAAGAATTTTCACATTTAAACCAAATATTTTTTACATATTCATTATCATCATTTTTAATCAAAGCCGAAAAATAATCATATAGTTTGTCTACATTATATAAGCCATCGCTTTCTGTAGAAAGAAAACTATTTAAACTATATTTATCATTGTCCGATAGAAAAGTAAATAATGTTCTTTCATTTTGAGCTATTTGCTCTGAGTTATTGACTAAACAATAAGTTGCCAAAGGATTTAATGGGAAACATTTATATGCTAAATTTTCATTATAAAATGAAAACCTATCTCTTAGTTCATTATAAAAATGTATATTTTTAGAAATAAACTGTTCAGCAAAATCTCTACCTGTAGCAGTTTTATTTATTATTGAGGAAATTATTTCATAATTTTCTTCTAAACTACGATTAAAGCGAAGCTCCTTAAATCGACCCTCAACCGCACGAAAACTGTTACTACTATTACTTGGAGAATACAAATTTATACTCTTGTGTGTGATACAACAAAAATGAATCTGTTCATCTTGATGACTTCTATCTGCTAATTCCGCAAAATCTTGAATCACTTTTAAATCAGCCATAACATTTTCTGATGTTGATTCCAAAAATTTGCTAAATTCATCAAAAACTATAAATATGCCAGAAAAACCATAATCTTTTATTTGGTGAGCTAATTCAGAATAAAATTTCACAACATTATTCGAAACCATTGGGTTAAACTTGAGTCCCTGAACCACAAAATTATACAAATTTTCAAATTTTAAATATGCTTCTCGAGAATACTTCTCAAGTTCCGTCTTTAATGTAAATAATGAGATATTTAATTTTTTAGTACATTCTTCTTCAATATATTTTTTTAACTTAACATCTTTTTCCCAATTATCAATTATACAAATGCAAACAGTGAAAATTGTATTAGGAATTAGGTCCTTTAATCCCACTCTTTTAAGAGCATCATTTAACGCCAATAAAAATGACTGCGAAATATCATCGTAATTTTCATTAATCACAACAGGCAATAATTTCTTTTTGGATTTTCTCCATTCCAAAATATAGTTATACAATTCTAGATCAACGTCTTTAATCTTATTTAATAACTCGACATATGTCTGAGACTGTGAATCAGAAGATACTAAAAAAAGTAAAATTAAAACAAGAAATGATTTACCTTTGCCGTAAGGTCCGATTAAAGCTGTTGCTTTCGATTTTTCATGAAAAAGAACTGATTTCAAATAAGCCTTGAGTACATCACAAACATCCGAGGTAGGAATGTATTCCTTGACTTTTTCCTCGTTAAATAAATCAAATTCAATATTTACTGAGTTTTGGAAATTCTCATTAATATAGATTAACGAATTATATTTCATTATGATCTCCTTCAAAATTAATTTTAAATAAATCAGACAAAGTATAATTTTTATTAAAATACACGATATTTAATCCGGCTGTCTTATTTATTGTTATTAAACCTCTATTTTTTAAGTCTTCTAAATATTGATAATACAAATTTTTTTCTAAATTAAATATATTACAGGGAGATTTGTCACACTTAGTTGATTCAATTATATCAAAAGAATCGCTATAAATATTACTTAGAGAAAAATAAATTATTAAAGAACTTAGCTCAATAAAAGAAGAACTATTTTTTATATATAATCCATTTTTATATAAAAGTAGATTTAATTCTGACAACGGGCAAGAATAATTTTCTTCAGGGTTACTTACAATATCAGATTTAACATAACTCTTCAATAATATTGAAATATCACTTTCTAGAGATTTTGAATTGTAATCACAATCCGAATATAAATCATTTAGGCAGTTCAATAAATCTTTTTTATTGAATTCAGAGAACTTAATAGAATTAAAAAAAGAATAAAAAACAGGAGAATCATCAAAATTTGTTACCAAAAAATAATGAATTAAATACCAAGTAAATTTAGACTCTAAGAATCTATCATATTTATAAATAAGATTACCAAAATCTGTAAGATCATTCTTTTTCGCGTCAAAAACATTAGCAGCAATTAGCCAGTATTTAAGTCCTTTTACCATATTAGCGCCTATTCCTAAAATATATATACCTTCGTTTTTATAAAAAGGTTTTTCTTTGTTAGCAATAGCATTGATGGCTTTATCAAACCATCCGTCTCTTATAGAAAAGCTTTCATTTCTTTTTAATTTTATATTTTTCATTATTCACTTTCCTTTTTTGTTCTAAGAACCTTTTTCATGTAGCATCCCCCATCAAAATGATCAACGCATGCTAAACAATGTGTGCATTTATTGCTGTCGATATGGTATGAAATACTATTAATAGAAACAGAACCTGGTTTTTTATTAATGACCTTTATTGCATCAAATTTGCATATACTTTGACAGGCCGAGCATCCAATACACGTTTGATACTTTGTTATTTGACATTTTACTAGAGATTCAAACTTATTCGAAAGAATATTCTTATTATCTCTATTAATTAATGCGACTTTGAAAAAGTTAGTTCCTAATCTTCCACTTAATTTTAAAATAGGAATTCCGCTCTTTTTATTAATAACAAAAACTTCATTTAACCTTTTATTCCCAATGTCAAAATTTAATTCGCCGAATGGCTGGAAAAATGTGTACAAATCATTACTTATGGGTTTTGTTAAAGTGAAGTTCAAAGAATTTTCTTCCAAAGCACACGGTTTAAAATCGACAACAGCATTTGATGACATATCGAGACCATTCCCACCTTGTCTCGCTTTCCATTTACCCGTTTCAATATATTCTTTCCAATCAGGTTTTCCTACTTTTTTCGCAAATTCATATAAAATATTTCTAAAATTTACATATTCATCGTTCATATAAATAGAAGATAAAAACTCAGACCAAAAACTATTGTTAGGACAACACCAACATCCCACCCTAGAAAATCCTTGCCGATATGCAAAATTAAAATCGATATTGTTAGAGAAAATATACAGCCATATGTCAAACTCAGTCCAATCAATAATTGGAGAAACCACTCGTTGCTTTGTTATTTTTGGACTTTGAGAATCTCTGTCGTACTTTTTTCTAGCCGTAGATTCATTTCTCCTTATTCCATAAAATGTTAATAGTGATTTTTTGTTTTTAAAAGTTGATTCGATTTTATTTGTTATAGACCCTGTTTTAAATATTGTACAACACCACCTCATAACTCTAGAGGGTGGTCCGATAATTGAACATAAATCGTTAAAGTCTTGATCTTTATTTTTAGCAGTAAGCATTGGTGTTAGTGGGTTACTTTTGCGAAATCTAGTAATATAATCTTCTGTTGTAGGGTATTCTAATGTTGTATCACCATAAATGTGAATTACTCTTGGATTAGTTAATGCTCTAGTCACAAGATTACTAACAACTGTGCTATCTTTTCCGCCACTAAATGACACAAACATATCACTTAAATCGTGATTATTAGAAACATCTCTTATAAAATCAAACGCTTCGTCGGATATGATATTTAATCGAGCTTTATTTATACTAATAAATTTTTCAATATAATCGGATATTAAATAATTTTGGCAATATTTTTCATTTATATCTTTATATTCCTTTAGTTTAATTATAATATTATCAACATCGTTATTTTCAATAAGTTCCTTGAATTTTATCTTTATTTTTTTTCCATTAATAATATAGTAATTACTAGTTTTCCAAACTGAGCAATCCTTATATTTCATTGGAACGTTCATACAAATTTCGATCAATAATCTCTCTTCTGGAAAAACCGGCCTCAAGTCCGTTCCAATATATTCACATTTGCTTCCACATAAGTTACAAATTGGATCAAAGGAAGGGGCATTACATTCTTCGCACCAGTAAATTTTTGATTTAAAAATTTCTGTTCGATTCCCACAAACAGGACAAACACTAGTTTCACAAATTAATCCGTTGCAATTATCGCATATGTATTTTATCAAATTCGCATCCTCTTTTTTACAAAAAATCAATTTTATTCTACCTGTTAATTGTATCAATTATTGTATGTTTTTACAATTTTATTGAAGTATTAATTTACCAAAAATATTATTTGTTTATTTAAATAATTTTTAAATAATATTATACAAAACACATTTATTGTTGCAGGTTTTTCTTTAAATAATAAAATAATTCCTTGTCTTCGCAATAAATGTAGCATCCTTTTTGGCCACGGGAAAGTAAAGTCTTATAAGTGTTGCGAATTATCTTATCAGCTAATTTATAATTTTTAGAAGTTTTAATTCCCCAAAGTGTTC
>Ga0172378_10004463_pt1 | contig 13099 bp, 14 predicted proteins | sample GrowelOW332metaG_FD_119755 | JGI IMG/M metagenome (GOLD analysis project Ga0172378, IMG submission 119755) | Groundwater microbial communities from an aquifer near a municipal landfill in Southern Ontario, Canada - Pumphouse #3_1 metaG | ecosystem: Environmental > Aquatic > Deep subsurface >...
AATTTTGATAAAACAACCCTGCCGGATGTAATGTCTAGTGGGGTCTGCCCCGCACTAACGGAATCTGTCCCGTTAATCGCAGATTGATGGTCCGTTTCAGCCGTAGAATGTAAGACTCGTGATGAGTAGGAGAAGCTCTTCAATCAGATGGAGTTCCTTGCCTCGGATGATTGTAACAGGGCTTGGAATGAGCTATCCCACAGTGGGAGGAGCCTGATTTTCTTCATCACCTTCTCAGTTCTTTCCTACATCAAGTGGGGTCTGTAAGGACAAGGAGCTCTTCAAGATGATTACGATAGCCATATAGCAGCATATAGGTCATAGATGAGATGAAGAGCATCAGATGCATCGGGCATACTGGGAAGGCAAAGATTGTGGCTCCTTCTATTGGAAAGCAGCTCAAAATCTGCGAATACCATAAGTTGGTGGTCCCTGAGGTTTGTGCCCTCTAAAGAAGAAAGGCGTCAGTTCAAAGACTGGTCGGAAAAACAAGAATGCTACTCAAGATTGACATTTGGAATTAATCATACAAAGGTTTGGAAAACTCAGGTTATGGATGTTCGCAATGAGAATACTTTGATTTGCACTAAAGATGTATAGAGATAAAATAATGCCACCAGTTTAAAGACTTCCACTGTGGTTCTGTCCACAGCAGAAGATTTCATAAACAATTATTCAATAACCTGAATTGCACCACCATCAACATGGAAGTTTGTCCCAAGACAATAGCTACACAGAGGAGAGGCAAGAAACACATAAAAATAAGCCATTTCTTCTGCTGATGCGAATCTATCAATTGGCGCCATCTGATGGGCAATTCTATCAAAATATTGTTGAACAGTAATTCCCTCTTTCTTGCTCAATTTGCCAGCAGTACTATACCAATCTGGAGTTAAGACTAATCCAGGAGAAATTGCACTCACCCGAATATTATCTTTTATAACTTCAGCTGCAAGACATTTTGTATACATGTTTAAAGCTGCCTTGGTGGTATTATAGATAGGTTCATAATACAAAGGTTGCGTAGCACACATTGATGCTGTGTTAATAATTACACCCTCACCAGGACGACTCTTCATTATTGGAACACACAAACGGCAAAGTCTGATAGCAGACATAACATGGAGATCCCAATAGTGATACCACTTTTCATCAGGAGCTTCTATATTAGTCTCTTCGGAACCTGCTCCCGCATTATTAATCAAGACATCAACACCACCAACGGTTTTAGTAACAAACTGAACCAAGGCCTCGAGATCCTCTAGTTTCGTCACGTCACATGACTTTCCCCATACCTTAGCACCGGAAACTTCTTCCTTAATCTCAAGAAGAGCACTCTTTAAGCGTTCCTCGCTTCTCCCACAAATTATCACTTGTGCTTCCTGTCTGAGGAACTCTTTTGCCACAGCAAGTCCAATCCCTTTACTGCCTCCAGTAATAAGGACAACTCTATCTTTTAACTTCAAATCCATTTTTTTATCCTTTAAAGTTCAATCATTACCTTCACAACATCAGGATATCCTGCTGCCGCATATTCATAAGCTTCAATCGATTTTTCAAAGGGAAATGTCTTAGAAATCAAAGGTTTAACGTCAATCTTTCCATCTGCAACCAAGGCTACTGCAGGGCCGAATTCATTAGTATATCTGAACAATGTTTCAATACTCAAACCATGCACCTGAATCCAAGACATGTTCACATTTACAGTTCCATTCTGCATACCGACAATCACTACTTTCCCACCACGCTTTGTACAACGGAAAAAATCAGGATAAACCTTTGGACTACCGGAAGCTTCAAACACTCTGTCTACACCACGACCAGTAGTTTCCTTCATAATGAATTCTTCAAGATTAGTCTTCACTGAGTTAATAGGAATAATATTCTTATAACTTCCGGCAATATCGAGTTTCTCTTGTTTAACGTCAGAAATATACACTTTTGAGCATCCACCAGCCAAAGCAGAAAGAGCGACCATAATTCCAATGGTTCCACATCCAACCACCAAAGCGGTGTCGCCTGGACGGATCTGAGCTTTTCTCGCAGCTTCAACACCAGTAGCAAGAGGCTCCATCATAGCGCCTTCAGAAGGAGACATACCTGGCAGAAGTTTGAAACAGAATCTGGCAGGGTGCACAACAGTCTCTCTCAAGCAACCATGTACCGGAGGTGTAGCCCAGAACACAATGTTTGGATCCAAATGATAATTGCCTTCCAAAACTTCAGGAGCCTGCATATCAGGAATACCCGGTTCCATGCAAACCAAGTCTCCAACGTTAACATTGGTTACTTTCTCACCTTTTTCAAGAATAATACCAGCTGCCTCATGCCCAAGAATCATTGGTTTTGTAACAACAAAATCCCCAATAGCACCTTCCATATAATAATGGACATCACTTCCACAAATTCCACAAGCTTTAATCTGAATTTTCACATCATAAGGCCCCATGGTCTCATGAATGGGAAATTCTCTTAGACTTAGCTTTTTTGTAGACTCAAGAACTAATGCTTTCATATATTCTTCTCCTTAAAAAATATCCGATCTCACATATTCAGCGAAAATATACAAGATCGGAATAAACACAGACAAAAAACTCAGATTTACTTTAAGTCACCAGTCTTTTTATATACAGCAATCAAATCTTGAACATTATCCTTGGTGATAAGAGGGCAATCAATATCGGTATCGAGCAGTTCAGTTCTTCCACCATAGAGAATCTCGTTAGCCAACTTCATGTTCAGTCTTGCAAGCTCAAATGCGTTTTGGAAAGAAGTAGAGGTCATCTTTCCTTCCTGAATCAACAATGCCGCCTCAGCAGTTCCGTCAACACCATAAACCAAAAGATTGTTATACTTCGGGTTGTTCTTTACAACTTCCAAAGCTCCGGCAGCCATGTTGTCGTTCATCGAGATAACAGCATCAATCTTAGGAATCGACTGTACCCAGTCCTCCATATATTTCATTGCTTCGTCTTTATTCCAGTTAGCAATCTGCTCACCACCAATCTTTACATCAGGTCTTTTGTCGAAGAACTCCTGTTTCCAAGCCAATCTTCTTGCTGTTGAATGCATATTGCCTGCCGGTCCATTGATGACAACTACAGTCGCATTCTGTGGAATCTGAGTAAGTCCAAGACGAGCATTCACAGCACCCTGTTCGTATGGATCAGCATCTACACTGTTTGCACCGACAATTCCCTTAATACGTGGATTTGTCAAAATGATAGGAATACCAGCCTCAATTACCTTTTTCACATATGGAGTCTGAGCTTCTCCATTGTTAGCTTGAAGAATAATCAAGTCATACTTATTGGTAATACAGTTTTCAATGAGGGTATTTTCCTTATCATCATTTGCCTGCCCGTCCATCAAATCGACAGAAATACCAGGATAATTCTTAGCCTCATCCTTGATTGCGTTAGCCAGCCAAGCAGCAAATGAATCTCCTTGAGCTCTTGCAATGTATGCAACACGTTTCACTCCTGAATTACTTTTTTCCTGAGAACCATTTGCAAAAACGACTCCAGAAAAGACCATCAGGAGAACCAGAACCAGAACCAAACTCCTTTTCTTCATATGAAACTCCTTTTTTGTGCCTTAGCACTATTTAACATTTTTAGTGGCAACTGTTACATTAGACTTCGTTTCAGTTGCAATTTCTCTAGGTTTCGATCGTCTGTTCTTAGCAGCAATATCGAAAGCTACCGCAAGGGCAATAATGATACCCTTAACAATCTGCTGTACATAGGAATTAACTCCCAAAAGATTCATAATATTGTTTAAAAATCCGACAATAAAAGCACCAGCTATCGTCCCAGTAGCAGTCCCTAAGCCACCGGAAAAACTCGTTCCACCTATGATGGTGGCTGTCAAAGCTTCAAATTCATAACCATTCGCAGCATTTGGAAGCCCAGCATTTACACGAGACATCAAGAGAATGCCGGCCAAACCAACCAGTACACCGTTCACAAGATAGATATAGAATTTGACGTTGGTAACCCTGATACCCGAAGCAACTGCCGCTTCCTCATTACCCCCAATGGCATATAAAGATCTTCCAAATCGGGTATTTTGAAGAATATACCAAGTGAGGATGAACATAAGTAACATGAAAATAATTGGTACTGGAATTCCAAATAAAGACCCTTGCCCAAAAATAATATATTTCCCAATCTGGTAGATATTCTGTCCATTAGTGAACAGCAATGCAAAACCACGAGCAACCATGGTAATTGCAAGAGTCGCAATGAATGGAGGAGTTTTTGCATAAGCAACTAAAATACCGCTAAGTAAATTCAACAGCACCCCTAAACCAATACCAACGAGGAAGGCTATCCATAGTGATCCAGTGGATTTGAAAACCGCTATTGAAACGACACCAGCTAACGCCAATACTGCACCTGAAGCCAAATCAATCAGCCCTGCGATTACCAACATGGTTTCGCCAAAAGCCAGGATAGTCGTTACAGAAATCTGACGAAGAATATTTGTAAGGTTTGATACCGATAAAAAGTTCTTATTAAGCAAAGCACAGACAAAAAATAGCAATACCATGATTACGTAAATGCTATACTTTCTTAGTCCTGTCTTTAAAGACACAACGACATTATTTTTCCTTTTCATCAACACTACCTCCTGGTTTCTGTCGCAAATTCCATAATTTTTTCTTGGGAAAATTCATCCCTATTTAATACTGTTGTCATCTTGCCAGTTGCCATAACATAAATTCTGTCACACATTCCAAGTAACTCAGGCATTTCAGAAGAGACCATTACTATTCCCTTTCCCTCTTTTGCAATCCTAGTCATCAGACGATAGATTTCGTATTTTGCACCAACGTCAATACCTCTAGTCGGCTCATCCAAAATTAGGATTTTAGGATCTTTCAACAGCCATTTGGCAAGTACAACTTTCTGTTGATTTCCTCCAGATAAATTAGCTACTTGGGATTCAAGACTAGGGGTTTTAATTCTTAAAGAATCAACTTGTTTCGTGGCTTCGGAAATTTCCTTTTTTTCATGCCATCTACCTTTGAAGAAATAGCGTTTTAAGTTGGGCAAGGAAATGTTCTCTCGTACACAACGAATAGGAACTAAACCATATCGACGTCTATCTTCACTCAACATTGCAATTCCATGCTTGGTGCTATCATTGACAGATTTCACTACTATTTCTTTTCCATCCACCTTAATCTTTCCATCATCAAAATGATCCAATCCACTGACTGCACGAACTACTTCGGTTCTTCCCGCACCCACCAGACCTGCAAAACCAATTATCTCACCAGCATGTACTGTAAAATTGATATTGGAAAAGATACCTGTACTATGAAGATTTTCGACTTCAAGCAAAGTCCTTCCAATCTCAACATTTTCTTTTGGATAGTTGTTTGAGAGTTCACGTCCAACCATAGTTTTTATTACTTCCTCAACACTCCAATCCGTGGTTGCCTTTGTCATGATAGACTTGCCATCTCTGAAAACCGCAATGCTATCAGCTATCTTGAAAATTTCATCCATCTTATGTGAAATGTAGATGATACACTTGCCACGATTTTTTAAATCCAAGACTTTCTTAAGAAGCTCATCAGCCTCCTTTGTTGAAATAGAAGAAGTCGGCTCATCCATTATTAGAATTTGCGAGTTTTGAGAAATTGCTTTTATAATTTCCAACATCTGAATATCTGCAATACTGAGATATTTCAATTTTGTGTTTATTCCATCAATCAACCTTGAATTGTTGTAAAGCCCTTCAGCTTTTAGCAAGGCTTCGGTATTAGTGTGGATGGCTTTCCAATCGACTTGATGAAATTTGTTTACTGGAAGATGTCCAAGATACATGGCTTCAGCAACAGATAACTCAGGAATGTAATTACATTCCTGAAAAATCATAGCAATACCATTTTGCCTAGCGACCAATGGAGAAGTTATGTTTACTTTTTTTCCTTTAATTTTTATTTCACCAGAATCTGCAACATAGTTCCCATTAATTATTTTCATCAAAGTAGATTTTCCTGCTCCATTTTCACCACAAATTGCTAAAACTTCACCTGCTTTTGCAACCATACTCACATTATCAAGAGCCTTTACTCCTGGAAATGTTTTATTAATGCCATTTAACTCAAGTATCGTCTCATTCATTTGCCTACTCCACATTCAAAAAGCACAACTGGATTTTTATTCAACTTAAAATGATTGTAAGCTAGCATTTTAAATTTGTCAAAAAAAAAATCATTAATTTTACAATTTAATTTAATTGTAGTTTTAATAAGAAATTTTCTCATATTTAAATATCACATTAGATTGACATTAGATAAAAATATAGTCATATTCTTGTGGTTTTTGAGCCATTTTTTTGATTTTTGTAATTTAAAAAATTACTATTTTACAAAAAATTGTTAAAGTATTATAGTATAAACAAGGTATGTTTATTTAACTTGTTAAGTATGTTATCCTTCACAAGGCTAAAAGAGGATGTATGGAATATAAAAGACCATTGAAGTTTGAATGGATTTGTGAAAACTTAAGAAACCTTGTTCTCCTTAATGATTATCAAGAACTTGAAAAATTACCTTCAGAGGAAGTATTAGCCAAGAAATATAAATGTTCACGCCCAACCATTCGAAAAGCTCTTGAAAAATTGCGAAATGATGGTGTGATTATGAAGAAACAGGGGTCTGGCTCCTTCATTAATAAAAACTACTTGAATTCCAAAGAGGTTACAGTTGAAACACCGACCAATGCTAAGTGTGATTCATTTATGGGGTTAATTTTCCCAAACCTAGGGACTCGTTATGTTTTCGATTCCATTAGTAACTATGTGGCAACATATCTGGCTGAAAGCGGTTATTCTCTTATCTGGGGTGGATATTTATCCCCACTTTCCCCTACTTTTATGCAAGAAGTTTCACAAATTTGTAATCGATACATCAAACTCAGAGTGAAGGGCGTATTCTTTTCGCCATTTGAATATTCGGAGAAAAAGGATGAGGTCAATCATTTTGTTCTTTCCACTCTTTCTCAGGCTAAAATTCCAGTGGTATTGCTTGATTCCGATGTAGATGATTTCCCTCAACGCAACTCGTTTGATTTGATCAGTCTTGATCATATTGCAGAATGTTACAAACTTTCCTCACACCTACTCGACCAAGGTATTAGTCGTCTGATTTTCTTTGCGCCTCCTTCCTCAATGGAAACCATAAGATTGAGACTTGTAGGATATCATGAAGCCATGATAGACCATGGAATAATCCCAAAGAAGGAATATCATGTAATTATGAATCCAGAGGATGTGCTAGAAGTCAAAAAAATGTTTAATACCCTTGATCCAGAAGGAATTATGTGTTCCAATGATGGAACTGCAATTCTCCTTATGAGAACCTTAGAAAAATTAAACATCCGAATTCCTGAGCAAGTACTTATGGCTGGTTTTGATAATCTTAGTTATCTCGCCGATATTAAGATTCCGCTTACTTCTATTTCTCAACCAGTGGAGGCAATGGGACAGCTAGCAGTACAAGCAATGCTACAAAGGATAAAGAATCCCAATACTCCTATAGCCACTGTTAGGCTTCCAGGTAAAATGTTTATCCGCCAATCTTCATTAAAACCAAAAGGCAATTAAAGGAGAGACCTCAACTGTGGAATCAGCAAAAACATTAGGAACAACAATAATTTCTGAGATTTCTACCTGTTTTGATAAGCTTGATCCTTTGAATCTCCAAAATCTGCAAATTATGATAAACAGGGCCAATAATATTTTCGTTTTGGGTGCCGGCCGTTCAAAGATACTTCTTTCGACATTCTGCATGAGATTGAACCATTTGGGGTACCCATCTTATGTTGCAGGAGAAGTTCCTTGTCCACCTGCTAAACAAGGAGACCTGATTATTGTGGCTTCCGGTTCAGGAGAAACAAAAAGTGTTCTTAGTGTTTTAACCAAAGCAAAGGAACAAGGTGCAGAAATAGCTCTTTTCACAGCATCTCCTAAAAGCCCTATTGCCCAATTATCTGAACTAATCGTAGATATTCCTGCCCCAAATCAATTGCAACAAAGTACCTCCAGTTGCCAATTAATGAGGACACTCTTCGAGCAAGTCATGTTTATTTCCTGTGAATCAATTATCGCTTTCTTATCACAGGGTAAATCTGTTGATGAGATTGTTGCAAACCATACCAATCTCGAATAAAAATTCTGGAGGTTTTATATGAACACATCAAAATTATCTTTTCTCAATTATTCAATTGGTCAACTTGGTTTTGTTGTTAAGAGTGTCGATGAAACTATTGAGAATTACTATAAAAAGTTTGGAATCCAAAATTGGAAAATCTACACTTATGGGGCCCCATTGTTAAAATTCATGCACTATCAGGGGGAAACCACCAATTATAAGATGCGAATAGCACTCAGTTATTTTGGAGATACACGTATTGAAATCATACAACCACTTGAAGGTCCTACCATTTATGAGGATTTTATTCAGAAGCATAACTATGGTTTACAACATCTCGGCATCTATGTAAAAGATATCGAAACCGAGCTTACTTTAGTAAAACAACAGGGCTTCAAGGTCGTTATGGATGGAGGTGGCTTCGGCCTGGATGGTGATGGTTCTTTTGCCTATTTAAATACTGAAGAAATATATGGAATCTGTTATGAACTTATTCAACGCCCTTTACATAGAACAGAACCAGAGAAATTCTACCCTGAGCTCAATCAAGATGTCGTCTTGAAGAATTGATTTACTTGTTGTTCTGTAATTATTCCACTACCCCAGACACCGACACCGAGGGCCACTCCCACTGCAGCTTCTTCAGAAAAAGGAGGAAGTTTACAGGTACAGGAAAATTCTTTCTCAATCAAGGCCTGTACTAACGAGGATTTTCTCACTGCATTCCCACTGGCATAGATACATGAATGGTCAATTTGCTGAAATATTGGATGATATAATTCTTTGACCATCCCTTTCAAGAAACCATACGCAAGACTTTTTAAAGTTAAGTTAGTTGTTGTAATGTGATTAATTGAGCCAAAGAGACCTTCGCTAACTTTGCCTCGCTCCCCAAGAAATCTAGTGTCCACCCATAGTTCATCTAATCCTGTTTCTTTTTCTGCAAGACTATCTAACACATGATAAACCTTACTTTCAGGAACTTCAAAACCGAAACAATGCAGTACATCCCTACAAAAATCCTTAAGGTATGCATATGCCCATCCTCCACAAAGACTGGAATATACTTGAAGGAATGAATTATCAGGAAATGGACGTATTTCAAATCCCTCATAATAAAAAAAGTCTTTGCAGGGGATGGTAAGTTGTCCGCCAGTTCCTAAATTTATTAATCCAAGCTTCTGGAAACCTACAGAACCAAGATAACTTGCTTGATTATCACCAAGAGGTGCATATACTTGTACGGAATCAGCGAGGCCCACCTCTTTAGCAAAAACTGCTGATATTTGACAACTATCGATACAAGACTCTAGAGTGGGGGAAAATAGGGTCAAAGGAAGATTTAATTTTGTAATTTGGTCCTCATTCCATTGTTTTTTTCGTACATCGAACAAGCCCAAACTAGCAGCAAAAGACTGGTCGATACAATAATCCCCACACATTCTGCCCCTAATAAATGAAGATATGGTACAAACCTTCTTATTTGAAAAATCGAATCCAACTTGTTTTAAAGCGACAAGAGAATACCCTCCATATCCGGGGTTGAGCATACAACCATTTTGTTGTGGAAAACTGCAAAGACTATCTTTCAAGGGTCTACAATCACGCCAAGTAATCAAATTGGTTAATGGAGCCCCTTTCTCATCTATGATAAGAATTCCATGCATCTGCCCAGTAATACATATATTTTGTATTTCAGAATAACTTTGTGATTTATTTCTAATTTCAGCAAAGAGTTGTTGTATTAGTTTCCAGATAATCTGGGGATCTTGTTCAAATTTTTGTGTATCACTAGTATCTAGCGATGAGGAATTTAAAACCGAAACCAAGTTCAGAACCTTCATAGAAATACAATCGTAAATTAAAAGACATATCTTTGTAGTACCAATATCAAGTGCCAATGACAACATCTTATTCTCCAATTACAGAGTAAAGCAAAAACTAAAATTGTCAAATATTTTTTTATATAGTTTACAATTTATTAATATATGTAAATTTTTTATAGCATAATCATGAACTTCCCAGCTTTTTAACACTCAAGCCCTCGCTATTTGTCAAGCTAGTTTTCGCTCTCATTTTGACTTTCGTTAGTCAGACCTCTTTCTTCTTCTTTCAATGGCCAATAAAAGTTGTCTTCACTTCAGGCAACGCATACGTTCTTGTCCTGTCAGTACTCCAACGTAGAGGATTTCCTGCCAGGATTGTCTTGTTCCGTTCAGAAAACAATCTTTCCGCCTCCCCTGGCCTTGCTTGCATTGGCGTTACATAAGCCAATACTGAATGTCGATGACACTTGTTGTACCAGTTAACAAAATCAGCATACCAGATACGAGCAACCTCGATATTCTCAAACATCCTGGGATATTCCCCCGAATATTTGAGTGTTTTATGCCACGACCCGATGAAAGCGTTGTCATTGCTGCACCTTGGGAGGGAATAGTTACGGCGTATAAACAAGGAGTCCAGGAAGACCGCAAGGGTCATCCCTCTCATCGGATGGCCGTTGTCTGCCATCAAAATTTGGGGTGCAACCTTCATATCCCTAGTGATCCTTGCAAACAAAAGCGTGGAGAGCCCCTCCGATTCATAGGTCTCTATGCACCATCCCTCAATAGTTCGGTCAAACAGGTCAATGACAGTGTAGGCGTACAGGAATATGCCTCTTACTGGAGTTTTCAACCAGGTTATGTCCCAAGCCCAAACCTGATTTGGCCCTGTTACAATCATTTCAGTACTCTCCCTGGTGGCACTGGGTTTCCTGGACTCACTGCGATGGGCCATTGCATTGCGCCTACGCAGCACACGATACATACTGGAGGTACTGGCGATATAAACACTTTCCTGGGCAAGGGTCGCCACAACCTGCTCAGGGGTATGGTCTGCGAACCTCTTGCAAGTGGCCATCGCAAATAAGGCATCCCATTCCTTTACAGTGAGGGCAAGCCTGCTGCTGGGGTGGGAGCTTGTCACACAGCCCCTTGTTCCTCCAGTTCTGGATGGTCCTCACCGTGATGCCCAGGAATCCACAGGTCGACTTTTCAGCCACTCCCAGGGATTTTGCCTCATATACAAAGGCAAGGATCTTTTCCTTCTCCGTTTCCGGGGTCAGTTCCCCTCGTCCTGAAACAGGTCCCGATGTTTTTTTTTAAGGGTCAGCAACACTGCGACATCGGCAAGAGCCTTCTCTTTTATAGCCAGTTCCCGTTCCTTGGCCCGGAGATCCTTTTCCAGCTGCTTCTTTTCCTTCTTGAGGTTTGTATTCTCGGTTTTCAGTGCGTTCTGCTTGTCCTGTACCATGGCTGCCAGCTCCTGCTCCCACAAGGGGAGGTGCTCGGAGTGCAAACCCTGTCTTCTGAGCCATTCGCCACGAGCATGATCGTCCAGCGTCTTGCTTTCCAGCAACAGTGCAAGCTTCTCTCCGGGGCTCCTCTGTGATGGGGTGAGGCCTTCAGAGGAGTCCAGGTCCAGTCTACCAGCTTCGTGATTCCCTATCCAGTTGTTGATTGTTGCTGCACTGACCCCCGTTTCTTTGGAAACCTGGTACACGCTCTTCTCCCCCCGATCAACAACTCTACGAACAATTGAACCCTTGAATCCTTTGGAATATCTCATTCAGTTTCGCTTTCCTCCTAGCGAAAACTATTGTGACAGCTAGTGGGGCCTGAGCAGTTACGGCTATTCTTGTAGGCTTGTTTACCGAAGAGTCTTGGTCTAGCATCCTAGAAAAGTCCAACTTTTTGTCCGCAACCCCGGATACGGATAAATGTCGTTTGGTTTAGACAACATTGAATATCCATACAAAGAGTATGTAAATATGAGGAAAGTTAAACTTTACTCAGGTTTATCCATTGGTTAGAGTACGGAGTATACATATGGATATATTGCATATTCCAAACTGGAGGCTGTATGGCTGCACTGGATTCAGTATTGCAGGAAGGATTGCTCGTGGATAGGAAGTGGTTGGAAAAGCATGGAATTAAAGCAACAGCCGTGGATTATTACCTCCGTACCGGCAAGATTGAAACTTTGGTCCATGGACTCTACAGAATACCTGGTCCTCCATTGAAATGGCAAAATGTAGTGTATTCACTGATCCTGCTCGGTCATGATGTCCATGTCGGTCATATGACTGCCTTGGCATATCATGGGTACGACCACTACCTTGGGCTTGGGGTAGCACAGCGCATCAGATTGTGCAGTACCGAAAAACTTCCATTATGGGTAGAAAAGGTGGGGATTGGTCCCGGTTTCGTCATGATGAAGCGCAATCCATTCGCAGAAGATGCGATTGGTGTGGTCGAAGTCCCTTTCGGGACGTGGGATTGGCCCATACGGTACTCCACGCCTGAACGTGCGTTCATCGAATTGGCAAGCACCATCGAAACAAGTGAGGAAATCCTTCAGGCGAAGATGATGTTGGAAGGAGCTGCGAATCTCCGGCCGAGGCAACTGCAGGCATTGCTGGAAGCTTGTGGCAACATTAAGGCAAAGAGGTTGTTCCTTTGGCTTGCAAGAATAGTAGGGCACTCTTGGTACCAGCATATCGACACATCGGGAGTAAATCTGGGTGCAGGGAAACGTCAGATTGTACCCGATGGTACCCTTGATTCGCAGTTCATGATTACGATTCCCAAGGAAATCCAGGATGGACAGAAAGAATCCATATTTTAAACAGGTTGAACTGTTGGTCCGCATCCTGCCTTTGGTAGGGGAGCATCCTTGTTTTGCTTTGAAAGGAGGGACGGCGATCAACTTGTTCTATCGGGATATGCCGCGACTTTCCGTTGATATCGATCTGGTGTACGTGCAGTAATATAAAGTGTCCCTCTAAAAAAGGGAAAGGAGAGGAACAAAAAGAATCCCATGGGAACCGTGTTATTCTTGGTTTAACGACAAATCAAAGAACATACGGAGGAACCATGGGACGGA
>Ga0172378_10004464_pt1 | contig 13098 bp, 4 predicted proteins | sample GrowelOW332metaG_FD_119755 | JGI IMG/M metagenome (GOLD analysis project Ga0172378, IMG submission 119755) | Groundwater microbial communities from an aquifer near a municipal landfill in Southern Ontario, Canada - Pumphouse #3_1 metaG | ecosystem: Environmental > Aquatic > Deep subsurface >...
TAATATGATGTTGATATGGAGCGTATGTGCAATGAAGTGGTTTTACTTATTTCGTTATGCCACGGTTTATCATGAAATACTCTTCTAAAATTCTATTTATTGGTTTAAAAGTTCTATTTTATCTTTCTGAATAGACTTATCTTTGCTCTCTCTGAAACTAATAAAAGTCATAATACTATGAGAAGAGCAATCATTATATCGCTATTGTTGCCGTTACTTGCCATTGAAAGCTCGGCACAATGGATGCCGATAGGAGATAAAATTAAAACAGAATGGGCCTCTAAAATAGATACCCTCAGTGTGCTGCCTGAATATCCTCGTCCCATTATGGAACGAAGCGACTGGAAAAACTTGAATGGCTTGTGGCATTTTGCTATTATTGGAAAGGGCGAGCGTATTCCTGAGGAATTTAAAGAGAATATACTTGTTCCTTTTGCAGTGGAATCTTCTTTATCCGGAGTAGGGAAGAGAGTGAGTGAAAAGCAGGAATTGATTTATCAACGTAGTTTTGAAATTCCTACAGCTTGGAAAGGAAAACAAGTATTGCTGCATTTTGGAGCTGTTGATTGGAAAACAGACGTTTGGGTGAATGGCATCAAAGTAGGAAGCCACACCGGAGGCTTTACTCCATTTTCTTTCAATATCACAACTGCCCTTTGTGCAAAAGGCAATAATCGCCTTGTTGTAAAAGTCTGGGATCCTACGGATAAAGGTTTTCAGCCGCGTGGCAAACAAGTTAGCAATCCCGAAGGTATCTGGTATACTCCCGTAACAGGCATTTGGCAAACGGTATGGCTGGAACCTGTTGCCGTGAAATATATTGAAGATCTTAGTATTACTCCTGATATTGATCACCGACTGCTGACTGTAAAGGCAGCTTTGAACAAGAACAACCCTTCTGACATTATAGAAGTAAATGTTTTTGCCGGCAATCAATTGATCGCCAGTGGTAAGAGCATTAATTTGCAACCTGTAGAAGTGGCTATGCCTGAGGATACTAAACTGTGGAGTCCGGATTCCCCCTTCCTTTATACATTGAAAGTGATCCTGAAGAGCGATGGCAAAATTGTAGATAAGGTGAATAGCTATGCTGCTATGCGCAAATTTTCTACCCGTCGCGATACAAATGGCATTGTGCGTTTGGAGCTGAACAACAAGGCATTGTTTCAATTTGGTCCTCTCGATCAGGGTTGGTGGCCTGATGGTTTATATACTGCCCCTACAGATGAAGCTTTACTTTATGATATACAAAAAACAAAGGATTTCGGTTTCAATATGATTCGCAAACACATTAAGATAGAGCCGGCCCGTTGGTATACATATTGTGACAGGCTTGGAATTATTGTATGGCAAGATATGCCTAGTGGCGACAGCAATCCTCAATGGCAAAACCGCAAATATTTCGATGGCATTGAAATGAAACGTTCTTCGGTCTCGGAGACCAACTATCGCAAAGAATGGAAAGAAATAATAGATTGTCTTTACTCATATCCTTGCATTGCTGCTTGGGTCCCATTTAATGAGGCTTGGGGGCAATTCAATACAGTTGAAATAGCTGAATGGACTAAACAATATGACCCGACGCGTTTGGTAAATCCTGCAAGCGGAGGAAATCACTATACATGTGGAGACATGCTCGATCTTCATAATTACCCGGCTCCTGAAATGTATTTGTATGATGCCCAACGTGCAACGGTTCTCGGCGAATATGGAGGTATTGGTCTAGCTTTAAAAGACCATCTTTGGGAGCCAGATCGTAATTGGGGATATGTTCAGTTCAACTCTTCAAAAGAGGCTACGGATGAGTATGTGAAGTATGCTAATATGTTATACCGGCTTATTGATAGGGGCTTCTCGGCAGCTGTCTACACACAGACCACTGATGTGGAGGTGGAAGTAAACGGTTTGATAACTTATGATCGCAAAGTGATAAAACTAGATGAAAAACGAATCAGAGAAGTAAATACACGCATTTGTAACGCATTGAAAAAATAATTCTTCTTGAAAAAGAGTGAGTTTATGGGACTAAATATTATAAGGCTTTTTTTTTGTTTTTGCTTAGTGGTGGCATTGCCCTCTTATGCACAAAATACCATTCATTATTATTTCAAAACGTTAGATATCCGAAATGGTCTTTCACAGAACACCGTATATCAGATTTTACAAGATAAGAATGGATTTATGTGGGTTGGAACGAAAGATGGACTGAATAGATACGATGGACTATCTTTTCGTGTTTATAAAAAGGAAAATTCCGGTTTAGGTAAGAACTTCATAACTGCACTTTATGAAGACCATGAAGGAAATATTTGGATCGGAACTGATGGAGGGGTTTTTATTTATAATCCACTGTTAGATTCTTTTGTTGCTTTCAACCAACTGAGTGATAAAGGAACTCGTATCAAGGATTTTGTGACAATGATAGGGAGTGACGAACACAATAATATCTGGATATCGGTAGAGAATCAAGGTCTGTTTTGCTATAAGAACAACGGGAAAAAAATGCTGAACTATCTGCATGACTCAGCCTTAGCCAATGTCACTCGTTTCTGGCTGAATGGAAATACCTGCTGGTTGGCTTTATATGGAGATAATCTTTACTATACGAAAGATAACTTTAAAACAGCTTTGCTTCCTTTCAAGGATGCGGATGGAAACGAAATATTCAAAGGTGATATTATTAATTGGCAACTCAATGGCCCTCATAACTGCATTTATGTCGCTTCTGTGAATGGATTGACTGAAATAAACCTTACAAATGGCAAAACACGAAGACTGCTGAATGCCTACGTTCGTACGTTGCAATTCAAGTCGGATGATGAGCTGTGGGCTGGTACGGAAACGGGATTATATATCTATAATCTGGTAAATGATAAGGTGACTCATCTCACAGTACCTAATCAGGATGACTCCTACGCATTGTCGGACAATGCCATATATTCTCTTTGTCGTGACAAAGAAAATGGTATGTGGATAGGTTCGTATTTCGGTGGGGTGAATTATTATCCATATCAATGGACTTATTTTGAGAAGTTCTACCCAAGAGACGATCTCAGATATTTTGGTCGCCGTATTCGTGAAATTTGCGAAAGCAACGATGGTACCTTGTGGATAGGTACTGAAGATAAGGGATTGTTTAACTACGATCCTATAAGCGGCAATGTACAACCGTTTGAACACCCCTCAATTTACAAAAATATTCATGGCCTTTGTTTGGATGGGGATGATTTGTGGGTAGGTACTTTTTCTGGTGGATTAAACCGAGTGAATTTACATACAAAACAAGTAAAACATTATTCCAAGGGTGAGGGCGAAAATACAATGATGGCTAATGATGCTTTTACTATTTGTAAAACGACTACGGGAGATATATGGATCGGTACTACATCTGGTTTGTTGAGATACAATCGTGCTACAGATGATTTTACGCGTATTCCCCAACTCAAGAATATGTTTACTTACGATATATTGGAAGATTTCAATGGTAATCTGTGGTTTGCCACTTTTTCTAATGGAGTATTCTGTTATAATGTCCGTAACCGTCAGTGGAAGAATTATCTTTCAAATGAAAGAGATACTTCTTCTCTTCCTTATAATAAAGTAATTGGTATCTATGAGGATAGTAAAAAACGTTTGTGGTTTATGACTTTGGGGGAAGGCTTTTGCCGATACAATCCTGAAACGGATAATTTTACTCGTTATGATATGTCGAAAGGCTTCCCAAGCAATACTATTTATAAAATGATTGAAGATAAACAAGGCAACTTATGGATAACGACAAATGATGGGCTTGTTTGCTTCAATCCGAGTACTGATACTAAACATGTATATACTACGGCTAATGGGTTACTAAGTAATCAGTTCAACTTCCAATCGGGATATCGTGACAAGAAAGGGCGCATCTATTTGGGCAGTATCAATGGCTTTATCGTTTTTGATCCGGAAACTTTTGTAGAAAATACTTTTCTTCCTCCAGTTGTCATAACAGACTTTTATTTGTTTAATAAGCGACTTTCGGTTGATAGCCCGGATTCTCCCTTAAAAAAGAGTATTACTTATTTGAATGAAATAGAGCTTGATGCTAATCAAAACTCTTTTTCTATTCAAGTGGCAGCACTGAGTTATCAAGCGCCCGAAATGAATCGATTAGAATATACGCTGGAAGGCTTTGATAGGGAATGGTACACGGTAGGGCGAAATTCTGTTATTAATTATTCTAATTTGCCTTATGGGAGCTATACATTGCGCATTAGAGGTTCCAACAGTGACGGAAAATGGAATGAGGCGGAACGCACGCTTAATATACGTATCCGTCCTCCTTTTTATTTATCTACTTGGGCATATATCATATATGTACTACTCGTTTTATGTTCTTTAGCTGGCATTATTGTTTATTTTAAGCAAAGAACTCAGCAAAAACATAGGAAAGCAATGGAAATGTTTGAACGAGAAAAAGAACGTGAACTGTACACTGCAAAGATAGACTTCTTTACGAATGTAGCCCATGAAATACGTACACCGCTTACGCTGATTAAGAGTCCGCTTGAGAATGTATTAACGGCAAAATCTGTTCCTGATGAAATCAGAGATGATTTGGAAATAATGGATCTGAATACTAATCGTTTACTCGATCTTGTGAATCAGTTACTCGATTTTCGGAAAACAGAAACGCAAGGTTTTCAATTGGACTTTGTGGAGTGCAATATCTCAGAGATTCTGCAAAAAACATATAGACGTTTTAAACCTTTGGCTCGTCAGAGAGGATTGGAGCTTACAGTTGATTCTCCAGAAACTCTGTATGCTTCCGTTGATAAGGAAGCATTGACCAAGATTATCAGTAATTTGCTGAGTAATGCGATAAAATTTTCGAGAACTTATATTCGCATTAAACTGTGTGTTGATAATGAGAGTTTGGAACTTTCGGTATGTAACGATGGTTGTATTGTTCCTTTGGAGATGCGTGAGGAAATATTCAAACCATTTATCCAATACAAGGCTGGAATACTAAATTCTGTATCGGGTACAGGTATCGGGTTGGCACTGACGCGTTCTCTTGCCGAACTTCACGAAGGCACTTTGTGCATGGATGATTCTCTAGAAAATAATTGTTTCTTACTATCTCTTCCACTGCAACATGTGGAAACTATTATGATAGAACGGAATAATCAGGCATTGAATGAAGAACGTTCCGAAGGGAATGGGATGGAATTAATGACGAATCAATATCGTTACACATTATTGGTTGTGGAAGACAGTTTGGAAATGCAGGCGTTCGTTGTCAAACAACTGTCGTCGGAATATCAGGTTTTGACTGCCGAGAATGGAGTGATAGCTTTGAAGGTATTGGAAGAGCATACGGTTAATCTGGTTATCTCGGATATCATGATGCCCGAAATGGATGGATTGGAATTATGCGATTACATGAAGTCAGAACTTGATTATAGTCATATACCGATTATATTGTTGACAGCTAAGACCACTCTTCAGGCAAGAATAGAAGGAATGAAGCTTGGAGCAGATGCTTATATCGAAAAGCCATTTTCTGTGGAATATTTGAAAGTGTGTATATCTAATCTACTTAGTAATCGCGAGAAGTTACAGGTTTCTTTTCTTCATTCTCCTTTTGTGCAGACTAATAGTATGGCAATGACTAAAGCAGATGAAGCATTCCTTAAAACGTTGAATGAAGTAGTGGTTGTAAATATGCAGAATCCTGATTTCTGTCTAGACGATATGGCAAGCCTACTTAATATGAGTCGCTCAAGTCTGAATCGGAAAATAAAAGGTATATTGGATATAACGCCGAATGACTATATTCGTCTGGAACGCTTAAAGAAAGCTGCTCAACTTTTGAAAGAAGGAGAATGTAAAATTAATGAGGTTTGTTATATGACCGGCTTTAACACGCCTTCTTATTTTACCAAATGTTTCCAGAAACAATTTGGTGTTTTGCCTAAGGATTTTGTGAAATAATAGATTTATTGAATCGCAAACATAGAATAATTGAGTCAACTATCCTTTACTAGTCTTAGAAGTGGTCTTTGAACTTATAGTTGCATAGATTGGTGAAATACTTGCATCGTATTTTGTTTCATGCTGATATATTTGAACTCGAAAAACAATCAATTTCTAATACGATGAACAAGATGCCTATGATGTAACAAATCTAATTAAGTTTCTATGTTTTCAAGAAAGCGTTAGCCTCTTTCTTGAAATAGCAACCCAAAGCGGAGCTTAGTTTCCGCGTAGTTTTAAAATCTAATTCTATAAAAAATGATCAAGAAAATCTTATTCTTATTCTTTATTGTTTTTGCAGCTACCGCATATTCACAAGAAGTGACCATTACGGGTACGGTAACAGATGCAAATAACGAACCTTTAACCGGTGTCAATGTATTAGTGAAAGGTACCACTCTGGGTGCTATTACAGATGTTAACGGTGACTTTTCGCTAAGTGGAAAGAGAGGAAGCACACTCGTTTTTTCTTATATTGGTATGATTACCCAAGAGGTCTCTTTTAGAGGAACTCTGATGCGTGTAGTGATGAAAGATGATGCAAAGGCATTAGAAGAAGTCGTTGTTATTGGCTATCAGACTGTGAAGAAGTCGGACTTGACTGGTGCTGTTGCCGTGATTGATACGAAGGAAATGAAGAAAAGCTCTGCCGGAACCATTGTAAGCCAATTACAAGGCTTGGCTAGTGGGGTGAATGTGCGTAGCACAGGTAGAGCAGGTGCTGATGCTTCTATTGAAATTCGTGGCATAGGTTCATTAAGCAATAACTCGCCTTTATGGGTGGTCGATGGCATGATTACAGATCCGGGAGTTGACTTCAATCCGTCCGATGTGGAATCTATCCAAATATTAAAAGATGCATCTGCTGCGGCCATTTATGGTTCGCGTGCTGCCAATGGTGTAATAATCGTTACTACTAAGAAAGGTGCAAATGGTCCTATGAAAATAAATGTTGCTGTAAAGCAGACGTTGGAATGGAGTCCCAAGTATGATTTGATGAATGCAGCAGAATACATCAAATATAATGATATTGCTTACAAAGAAGCGATCAAAGATGGCATCGCTTCTGTAACGAATACACAGCAACATTCATCCTATGATACTAATTGGCAGGACGAGGTATTGAAGACTGCGTTGGTGCAGGATTATAATGTTTCACTTTCCGGGGGGGGCGATTCTGGAAGCTATTTTGTGTCAGCAGGTTATTATAACAATGATGGTGTGTCTTATGGAAATACTTTCGACCGTTACAGCTTCCGTGTAAATACCCAAGGTAAAAAAGGATGGTTTTCATTTGGGGAAAATATGGTTTACTCACAGACAAATACAGACCCAAATCAGACAAATACCTATAATGATTTCCTTCGTATGATGCCTACTATTCCTATTTATGATGAGAATAATCCGGGCGGATATGGTTATGGTGACGCTGCTAAGTATAATACATTTGGAGTGAACCCTATTGCTCGTGAGAACTTAGAGGAACGTCATATCAAGCAGAATCGTTTGAATGGTTCTTTATGGTTAGAGTTCAAGCCATTCGAATTTCTTTCTTATAAATTCAATGGTGGCATTGATGCATATTTTTATGAGAATTCATGGTTCCGCGGAGAAGGAAACTGGACTCAGAATCAAGAACACCGTGATCCGGAAAGTCAAAAAGCTAGAGACAATACTTATAATATGCTAGTGGAGCATACGTTGAACTTCAACAAAGATTTCGGCAAGCATCATTTGGATGCAGTACTTGGTACTACCTACCAGCAGCATAAATGGGAAGGATTATGGGCTTCTCGTTTGAATTTCCCTGTATTAGGAGATGGCAGTTATTTGACAGTTTTGAATGCAGGGCAAAGCAATCAACAAAATTCAAATAGCATCAGTAAAAATGCTATGATTTCTTATTTAGGACGTGCAAACTATAATTATGATGATAGATACTATCTGACTGCTACTTTCCGTCGTGACGGCACTTCCCGTTTGACAAAAGAAAATCGTTGGGCTACTTTTCCGTCTATATCTACAGCGTGGAGAATTTCAAAAGAAAAGTTTTTTGCTGTTCCTTGGATAAATGATTTGAAGATTAGAGGAAATTGGGGGCGTTTGGGCAATTCATCTATCGGTGATTGGGACTATTTGGGAACAATTAATCAAAGTATTGTAAGTGTTTTCGGCGGAGTTATTGTACCAGGCTCTACTCAAGTAAAAATTGTGAATAGCGACCTTGTTTGGGAAACCAAAGAAACAGTGAATATTGGTTTCGATGCTAGTTTTCTTAACCAACGCTTGATCTTAAATGCTGAATATTATAACTCTAAGACGAAAAATGTTTTAACGGATATGCCGATTGCTATTTCTACCGGTAATCAAGGAGGGGCACCAAAAGCAAATGCTGCGAGTTTAAGAAATCGTGGTTTTGAGTTGAGCTTTGGATGGAAAGATCATATTTCAGACTTTAAGTATGGTGCAGTGCTTAATTTAACCACCTTAAGTAATAAGGTGATAGACTTGGGATATGGTAAAGGGCAGGTCGACTCAGGGCAGGCAAGAACAATATTAGGCCAGTCGTTAGCTCAGTTCTATCTTTACAAGACTGATGGGATATTCAAAACACAAGGACAAATTGATAATTACATAACATCCAAAGGACAACCGATTCTTATTAATGAGAAGCGCCCACAATTGGGTGACGTAAAATATATAGATGCTGACGATAATGGACAAATTACAGCAGAAGATCGTCAATACTGTGGTAGTCCGTGGGCTAAAATGCAAATATCACTTGTGGTCAATGCAGAATGGACGAATTTTGATTTTAGTATGATGTGGAATGGACAGTTTGGTAATAAGATTTATAATGTATCAAGGTGGCAAGGTCGCTTGTTCTCTGATAATTCAAACTATATTCGTTTTAAGAAAGGTGAAGAACCTTATCAAGTAAATCCAAATTCTAATACTCCGCGTATAATTTATGGCGATCAACGTAATTCGATGGATGCTGATCGTTTTCTAGAAAATGGTTCTTATTTCAGAATGAAGAATCTCTCAATCGGGTATAATTTTAAGAAAGAATGGCTGAATAATTTGGGCATTGATAAAATCCGTTTGTTTGCTACCGGTAGCAACTTGATTACATTCACTGCATATTCAGGTCTTGACCCCGATTTTGTGAATACGGATATTTGGAATAGTGGCACTGATAGTTATTCATATCCTAATACACGCTCTGTAATGTTTGGTTTGGATTTGACCTTTTAACTCACAAATTAGTTTAGTAATATGAAAAAAATATATGGATTATTGATTGCCGGTGTTATGCTATTGTTTGCCGGATGCAGCTCAAGTCTGCTGGATATAGAAAATCCCAATGAAACCACAATTCCAACTTTCTGGAAATCGGCTTCTGATGCAGAAGCGGGAGTAAATGCTTGTTATAGTTTCCTTTATAAGGAAGGAACATGGATGCGTTGGCTGTCTTTCCGTTATGACCTAACTTCGGATGAAGGATGGAGCTCTTCTCCTTGGATTGAGTTGGGTGACTGGACGCGTTTTATTTATACTAATTACGACTTCTATGAAGGTAATGTAGTGCATTGGGAACATTTCTATGTAGGTATTTTCCGCTGCAATCAAGTTCTCTCAAATGTGCCGAATATTGAAATGGATGATACTCAGAAAAATCAAGTATTGGCACAAGCTTCCTTTTTGCGTGCTTTATGGTACTTTCAAATTAATCTTTTGTGGGAGAAAGGTACTCTGATTCTAGAACCTCAGGATGCTAATTATGTGCCAAAAGATGCTTCTGAACAAGAAATATGGGATCAGATTGAGAAAGATCTTACGTTTGCAGCAAGTAAACTTCCTGAATCATGGGATGCTGCCAACTTAGGGCGTGCTACAAAAGGTGCTGCTAAAGCTCTTCTTGGGAAAGCATATATGCAACAGCGGAAATTTGATTTGGCAAAAGAAGAGCTAAAATGGCTGATTGATAAAGAAGGGTCTTTGTATGGACTAATGAATAATCGGGAGGATAACTTCACTGACTTAAATGAGAATAATAAGGAGGGTATTTTTGAAATACAATTCTCTGACCAGAATAAAGGGGGGACTGGAAATGATGCGAGTATGGCATTTGGTTTCCAACGTACACAATTTTATGCTCCTGGTGGCATTGGCTGGGGGGATGGTAAAGCTCGCCGATGGTTGGTTGATGAATTCCTCAAAGAAAAAAGAGTCGATGGCAAAAATGACTTGCGCTTATATAGCAGTATTCTTTATAAAGGTTTCGCTCTTGACTTCCCTGATCAACCAGTGAAATACTACAATTATGGGAATGCTTCAGATTGGTCAGCTGGCTGGGGACAAGATCCGCAAGATTGTTATATCCGTAAATATAATACTTCCTATTATCGTGAAAGGGAAGATTACTTTGCACGTAATAACTATCGTATTATACGTTATGCCGATATTTTGATGAATTATGCTGAATGTATAGTTGAAACAGGTGGTAGTGTTGCCGATGCAGCAAATTATGTAGACAAGGTAAGAGAGCGAGCCGGTTTGTCTAAATTGAAAGATAGCATATGGAAAAATAGCTTGAACTCTAAAGAAGCTTTTATAAAACGTCTTCAGATGGAGCGTACACTAGAGCTTTGTTTTGAAGGTTGGAGATGGGCTGATTTAAAGCGATGGGGATTGCTTGATACTCAGGCTGGCATTGATGAACTGAAAGTTCGTGACAAGGATTTTAATAATTTTGTTCTTAGCAAGCATAAACGTATGCCTATCCCGCAGAAAGAAGTAGAGATTAGTAAGGTGGATGGTGTACCTCAGCTTACACAGAATCCGAATTATTAATAACTGAAGAAGGCTATGTCCGAAGTTTATTCACTTGTAAAGCTTTTGGCATAGCCTCTAATTGCAATGATATACTTTATGTTGTTTTTAAAAAAAATAGTAGTGCTATTTTTAATAGCTTATTCCTGTTGCAGTACTTTGTTTGCGCAGAATATTCAAAATCCGGTAATTCCTTCGGTGGCGGATGCCGGCGTGATGAAGTATAATGGCAAGTACTATATTGGTGGAGTTTGTACTGATGGAGATTTTTATATCTCTGATGATTTGGTTCATTGGAGTACCCCTGTTCATGTTGTATCTATGGACAATGACTGGACTAAGGGTACAGGAGCTGATAATAAGCAGATACATGCAAATGATATGCTCTATTTGAACGGAGATTTTCATTTGTATTGGTCGGTCAATTATTGGGGAAAAGATAAGCATGCTGTTCACATTGTACATGCACGAAATCGGAATGTATTGGGGCCTTATAAGGAACCAGACAAGGAAAAATGGATGGATAACCGAATTGATCCAAAAGTTTTTAAGGACGATGATGGGCAGCTTTATATGTATATGGTCCGGTTTACCGATGGGAATACGATCTGGGTGCGTAAGATGAAGAATCCGGAACAGTTTTCTAGTGAGCCAATTTGCTTGTTCGCTTCATTGCCAAATACATGGGAAACAATGGATAACAGAGTGGCAGAGGGACCTTGGGTCATTAAATATAGAGATCGCTATTATATGATGTACAATGCAAATCATACTTCTACGGATTGGGGCAATTACCAGTTGGGAGTTGCTATGGCTGATTCTCCATTGGGTTTTCAAAATGGGAATAAATATAGTTATCCGGTTGTGGGATGTAACCAAACAGTGCTGGAAGAAAAATATGTGGACATATTGAAATATAACAGAACATACGAGCCTTTTTTTGCTTATACTGAAAGTAAACCGGAGGGTGATTGGACAAAATTTGCTTATGATACTTCGGACTGGAAGAAGGGAGAAACGGGCTTTTCTTCTGAAGAAATTACCGGCTCTACTACACGCCATCTGGGTACAAAGTGGACTTCCTCCTCTTTGTGGCTTCGGAAAACATTTACTGCCAGTAAGCAAGTAGGCAATCTGGCATTGCGTGTTGCTCACGATGGAGATACTAAAATTTATTTGAATGGTACACTGGTTTACGCGAAGGTGGGAAGTGATTATTGCATAGTGAATCTGGATAAGAAGCTGCGTGCAGCTTTGAAAGAAGGCTCGAATTTGCTTGCCGTACAAACAACTAAAGGATGTACTCAATTCTTTGACGTATCTCTATTTGATATGCAAAATGATGTTGCAGACGATATCCTATTGACACCGGGACAGCCAAATATACTAAGAGGGCCCAATGGTTTTGAATGGTGGCTCATTTATATGGCAAATAAGAATAATGAGCGCAGAGGACAATATATCAATCGTGTTCAGTTCTTTGATAAAATAATGTTTGTGGATGGAATTACCGGACCTCACACGACCGGATATCATCCAGAACCTTCTTTACCCACTTTCTCTATGAAAGGAGAAACACCTTCTTTCGGAGTATTGAAACAAGTGAAACCATCAACAACCTATTTATTTGAAACTTCAGTCAAGACGAAAGACGAAGCTGGTGCAATAGCTTGGTGGAAAGACGATTCTAATTACGCTTATGTGGGCTTGGATGCAAAAATGCAATCTTGGTATCTGTATACTTGTGTAAATGGAAAAGAAAGTAAAGAAGTCTATGCTTTACCTGATGACTTTCGTTGGGGTGTTTACCATCATCTTCGTATTGAACGTAACATGGATTGTTTGAAGATTTGGCTGGATGAAATTCCGGCTCCTCAAAAACATCTCTTTAATGCAGTCATTCCTGCTACAGAAGTGGGCGTTCCGGGAGTTTTTGATTTGTCAAAGGAAGCTCTGTTTGCGGGAGTTACTTATACTATCGGTTTCGATGATAGTGAGATACGATTACCAAAAAAGAAGGAGCTGCTGAAAGGTGATTTCTTAAACAACTATGAGTTTAGTTTTCAACTCTCAGGTTTGTTAAGTCAAGGAATTGCGGGTAGTTATCCAATCTATGTAGACAGTAATAATTATGTGAAAGCTCAATTTAATGGAGTTACTCGCATGCTCGAGGTGATTGCAGTAGAGAAGGGGAGGCAGAATTGGCGAAAGGACTATCCTTTGGAATGTTCTCAGACTCTCTATCCA
>Ga0172378_10004465_pt1 | contig 13097 bp, 7 predicted proteins | sample GrowelOW332metaG_FD_119755 | JGI IMG/M metagenome (GOLD analysis project Ga0172378, IMG submission 119755) | Groundwater microbial communities from an aquifer near a municipal landfill in Southern Ontario, Canada - Pumphouse #3_1 metaG | ecosystem: Environmental > Aquatic > Deep subsurface >...
TCTTCTTGAATTGTATTGAGTTTCTTAGTTCTACTTACTTATTAGACTGTTTTTTGGGGCATTTGTAATCGGTAAAAAGGCTTTTTTTTATAAATGGATTGAAATTCAACTATTGAAACGAGAATAGATCATATTGATCTCTCTCAACATTCTCTAATAAAAAAGTGGATTGGGTAACCTTTTATATAGTTCCCCAATCCACTAATATCAAATAGTATAACTCGCAAGTTCTAAGAGAAGAATCTTATTGAGTCGTATAAAAATATCAAATAGGTATTATTCCGCCAATGGATCAAATGTTCCATTAGCACCGGATTGATTGTAATCTTCCCAACCAATAGTTTGACCCAAATACTGATTACTACTCTGTGCTCCTTGAGCAAATCCTAAGAAATAATACTTAGGGAAAAACATCATAGTCAAATTAATATGATTCAGATCACGAGCGTCCCCCTTCTTTAACTTGCGAACTAATTTAGTTGCATAAAATTCTCTCAATTGTTCTAACTGAGTTGTCAATTCTTTACGATAATCAACAGCAGCGGGGCGAACAACACTTGCATTAACTAAAGGGTCTGAAGCCATAGTGGTATTGCCTAACCCATAAGAATCTTGTACACGGAATTCCATATTTTCACGACGTTGACCGTTCATTGGATTAAATCCTAAATAGGTGCAGGTATTTCCTCCCCAACCAGTTAGAGTCCATGTTGAAGGAGCTCCATCGGCTTTACCGGTTCCGCCATCAAACAACATCCACCGACGAAGGTCATCAAAACGCTTCCCTTCATAAGCCAACTCTATCTGACGTTCATAAAGAACTGCCGACATACAAGCTGCCTGATCAGATGATAAGTTCAATTGCAAACCATAATTATCAACTGAAGTATAACCTGCACGAGCACGTATTGCTTGTAATTGTGCAACAGCTTCATCCATGTGTCCAGCGCCACAAGCTGCTTCAGCATAATTCAACAACACCTCTGCATAACGAATTTCAATATAAGGAGCTGCTGAGTATGCAAATCCACCATTATTATCGCTAGCAGCCCAAGTGTATAGCGGATTAGCATTTACATCACGATCATCGGAACGCTTACGTACATAAAGTCCTTTTTTGTTTAACAGCAGATTGTCAGCACCATAAGACTTGCCACTTTCTGAATCAGTTTGATCGTCAGCATTGGTATACCACACATAGTTCCATAGTTCATAATTCTGACCACCACCGTAAGAAGGATTATCAGCATTTGCAGCTGTAGGGTCACCAGAATAGGCCCAACGTACACCTGGAAAAGCAAACGTACGATAGAAACGCGGATCACGATTCATGAAAGGATAATTCTCATCGTATGTATAACTTGAGCCTTCCAATTTCGTATAAGTACTGGCAAGTGCCGGTTTCTTTCCATCTGCCATCGGGAACATATCAACTAACATAGCAGAAGCCTCCTTACCACTACCTGTCGCATTTTTCGGACGAATTCCACGTTCCCAACTGTTATTCTTCATTCCATCTCCTGACTGTACCGTGTTAAAGAGCGTAACAAAGACTGCTTCAGGATTGTTAACAGTAGAAAATATTCCGGCAAAATCGGAACCATTAATATTGCTAGTGGTTTGATATAATTTGTAACCACATGAATTAATAATTGGAATTGATTTTTTAATTTCTTCGTAAACTGTATTCCAACGTTCTACGTCATTCGATCTATTGAACATAGGGCTTGCCCAAAGTAGCAATACACGTCCTTTCAGTGCAAGAGCCGTGCCGGAAGTAACACGTCCCCAATCTTCTGACGTCCAACCATTACTCGTGGTTGCAGCAGTCAACATTTCAGCAGATTTATCCAGATCTTCGCAAATAAACTCAATGCAAGCCTTTGCCGAAGAACGAGGAACAGCTGAAGACTCAACCGGTTCCAATACATCTTTAACAATAGGCACACCGCCATACCATTTTACTAAATTATAATAACACCAAGCACGGAAAAAATAAACTTGCCCTAACAGTTTATTCTTATCCTCTTGCGACAGCGAGCCATCGCTAATACCTTGAATTACATCGTTGATGTTACGAATGCGTCCCCAAACAGAAGCTTGAATATTATTAGCCTGATTGTGAAAATAATCCACCACTTTAGTTCCACCCATTACAGTCATTTCAGCCTGAGGGTCTACAAATGCTCCGAATCCACTATATTCTTCTGTAGATTTTGATTGGTCATCAGCATTTCCTGTGCAATTGTATTTCCAATTTGCATCTGAGTTAGGATCAGGCAACGCCCAAGAATACACATCAGATACGCGGGCATTAGCGCCTGTATAATAATCATAGATCCCAACATTCACATTATCATAATTCTTTTTATCACCAAGAAAGCTATCGCTGCATGAAGATAAAGCAAGAACTGAAATCAAAGCTTTACTAAGCAATTTTATATTATTTCTTTTCATTGTCAACTTCGTTTAAAATGTAAGATTAACACCAATAGTCAATTTTCTTAGAGTAGGATAACTTCCATAACTATTCATCGGATCCATAAAATTATCAGGATACGGATTATAAAAGCTCAACAGATTTTGACCCGTAACATTGAAACGGCAACTCTGAATACCTAGTAACTTAATATACCTGGAAGGTATTGCATAAGCTAAAGTCAGACGATTCAACTGAACACGAGTGCCACTCACTCTCCAAAAAGTAGATGCAACACTATTAACACTAGAATATCTCAAATTAGGTAAGTTAGCATCGCGATTAGCAGCCATCACTAAATTACCAGAGCCATCGTAAATATCATTATACACAAACATATTGTCTGGATCCCAAAAAGAAGGCATATTTGTGTATTCCAAACCAATCTTACTATTATTATTATCAGTATCAGTACTACTACTACTACTACTACTACTACCTGGTTTTAAGGCTGCCGACGGAATCATACTGTAACCTCCCCAACTAGCACTAATCTGCGCTGTTAAAGAAATACCTTTCCACTCTGCACTCAAATTAGTAGTAAATGCATAAGGATTAGAACGGTTAGACAACTGAACCTGATCATTGTCTTTATCAACAATACCATCTGGCCCTGCATATGATCCATTTGCCTGTTGAGCGCCGCGTACATCTTTATACATCAACATACCGGGACGCACTTGGTCCTTTGTTCGCCCCATGTAAGAGGTAATATTGTTCTTGGTAAAATACTCTTCAATATCCTGAAAACTACGGAACATACCAACACATTGCATACCCCATGTCCCAACATCTGAACGATGTCCTTTAGTAATCTGGCGATAAAGATATTGAGTATCCCAGTCCATATTAAGTACCTTATTATCTGTATAGCCAGTGTTAATGCCTATCTTGTATTTAAAGTCCTTTCCAATCTTATCTCTCCATGTCGCAGAAAATTCAACGCCATAGTTATCCATCTCGCCCACGTTAAGTGCCGCCGATTGAGTTCCAACTATACCGGGAATAGACTGCGAAATATTCATCAACATTTCACGGTTCATTGTATAATATCCATCAACATTAAAGGATAAACGATTATTTAATGTATTCAAATCAATACCAAAATTCGCTTTATATGATTTATCCCAATGTACATCACGATTTACAGCTGAATTGGTTTTATTGATGGTGATACGATTTTCAGTACCATTACCAGTATTCGTCCCAAACATTGGACCTTTGTTGGCATCTTGAGCATACACCTGCATCCATTGCCATGCATATGTATTGTCACGACCCGTCAAACCAAATGAAGCACGTACCTTTAAATAATCCACCCAGCTTACTTTCTTCATCCAGCTTTCTTGTGAAATAATCCAGCCGATAGAAGCGGAAGGAAACATTCCCCAATAGTTTTCTGGAGCAAATTTGGTTGATGAATCGGAACGAAGCAAGGCTTCAAACAAATATTTATCAGCATAAGCATAATTTAAACGTCCGATATAAGACATAGTCCCTGATTCGGAACGAGTAAATGTAGTAGATTCTGTATTAGCCTCTGCAGAATTAGACTGACCGGTAGTAAATGTATAAGGATCAGATACATAACCGTATAAGTACTCACTTTCTGCTTCTGATTTCTCAATTGAAAATAATCCGCCTATATGATGTTGACCGAAATCACGAGCATAAGAAGCGGTGAAATTCATCTGATAATTGTCCGTACGACTCGTGTTACGAGACAGATAAGAGGGAGAGCCATTAGAGATCGTAGAACTACTAAAATTATCTTCAGAGATGATGCTATCATAGTCTTGACCTGATACCGGAGTATATAAGTGAGAGCCACTTCCTGAACGGTCAGCCAAATGATAGATGTTATATTCAGAACCATATTGATTGTTCTTATCTGAGTTAATACTCTTTGAATACGAAAACCTCATTTTCAAACCTTTCAATAGATTATTCCAACCAAAATCATATTCCAGACTACCATTGACACTCATGTTTGAAGTCATATTACGACTATAGTCTCCTGAATTTTGAAGAACTGAATATGAATAATTCTGATTCCCATCGACTTCTTTATTACTTACTCCATAAGCAGTAATCGGTTTTCCATTTATTTCTTCCGGAATATAATAGGGGCGAGTAAGTAATAGATTATAATCTTTTTCATCGCTGGTACCACCCACCTTTACATTTGGTGTGTTCTTCTTTCCATAATCACCGGAAACAGTTAAGTTGGCTCTCAACCATTTACTAACCTTCACATCTACACCTGAACGAAAATTCCAACGATTATAGTCTAATCTACCCAAGTTACCATCCTGGGTAAAATAAGAAATATCCGCAAAATAACTAGCTTTCTCCGTAGCTCCACTGATGTTGACACTGTGTTTCATGGTGAAAGCGGTTTTCCAATATTTATCGAGCAAATCATAATTAAGTCCCTTCATTGCTTCCAACTCATCTGTTTGAAACAAATCAGTAGTATGGTTTGAAGTAAGGGTCGGATCGGCAAGAGCTACTGCATTATACAATCTCCCATAGTTATATGCACTTAACATTTTGGTACGTGAAACTTCGTCAGCAATACCCAAAGTTGCATTATAAGAAACTTGAGGTGCGCCCAACTGCCCTTTTTTTGTTGTTACAAGAATAACACCATTTGCAGCACGGGCTCCGTATACAGCAGCAGCAGCATCCTTCAAAACGGAAATGCTCTCGATGACCGAAGGATCTAGGTTATTAAAAGCAGCAGCTCCTAAATTTTCCGATGAATTACCAACTTTCATATCATTGGGATAAATATATCCATCAATTACATACAAAGGTTCTTGAGAATCACTATTCACATCTCCTAAAGACTTAGTGTCACGAATATAAATACGGGCATTTTCACCCGGGCGAGATTGACCACCACTAACACTCAAACCATTAACCATACCACTCAACGAAGAGGCCAAACCACCACCTGAAAGATCCTGGATATCATTCATCGACACAGTAGAAATTGCTCCAGTTAAATGAGCCTTTTTTTGAGTTCCATAACCAACGACAATAACTTCATCAAGCAATTGTGCATCTTCTTTGAGTATAATAGTTGCCTTTTTAAAATCGGAGATTTTTTGTGGAACATATCCTACAAAAGTGACTTCAACTATTTTTCCTTCAGGCACTGACAACGAAAATTTACCATCAAAATCAGTAATCACTCCTATAGTCGTACCTACTACTTTTACAGCAGCACCTATTATTGGCTGTTCCGCTTCATCGAGAACAACCCCTTTATAGGTTTGGGTCTTCTGGGCATGGGCAGACAGAGTCATAACAAAAACCAGAAAAATGCCCAAGCACATTTTGATTATACTATTATTATATTTCATTATTATAGCATTAAAATTTGTAGTTCATATAATTATTCTCCATACCAGCGAGGGTCTCCACTCTTATAATCATTAGCTACTGTAGCAGCAGGCTTGAAATTCACACCACCTTCAGATCGGCTCAAATCAAACGCAAGGTCTATAGGGCCTGAGAATTCCGGATCTTCAAGAATAGCATAAGGATTCCCACTAGAATCATTTTTACCCGTATCACTGGAATCAACTGATTTCAGGACGCCAAAAATTGTATTACCCTTTGTATATCTTTTGCCCTGAGAAGATAATAGCTTATTCAAGCGATATGTATCGTAGAAAATATTATGATGAACATTAAACACTAGCGTATTAGTGTTTGCAAGGTTATTTGCAAAATCCTTGCCGTTCATTGTTTTACTGAATGTGTTATTGAATATATCAAAAACAGAAGAATTACCCGAGTCTCCAAAAATCTTCTTTGGCTGAGCATTACTTGAGTTACCATAACGAATAAAATAAGCAGAACTATTATCACTTAAGTTATAAAAAGTGCTGTTTTTTATTGTCAGATTCTTAATCAAGCCATTACTTGATCCTTGTAGATTAATTACAGGATTAGATCCAGAGTTATCAAGTTGAACAATACATTCAGTAATTCGAAAATCGCGTAAGCTCCAGTTTTTCCCATTTCCATAAAGGAAACTGTTCTTCACGTTTTTAAAATTGCATTCCTGAAAGATAACAGGATTTTCAATCACAAAACCATCTTGATTTGCACCATCGTTTTTATAACCCAATGCAAAAGTAGATATAGTCTCAGAAGGATTAGCACTTAATGTTAGTACTCCCGTCTGAAGCATCTCTGTACAGTCAAAATTAATAAACTTAACTTTTAGCCCGCCTTGAGTCATCAATCCTCCATCGGGGCCAACAACAACAGTTGCTCTATTAGTTTTATCACCACGGAATGTAACTGTATTCAAATCAAAGTCAACAAGACTATTTAACGTATAAGTTTTACCTCCAATAAGTTCAAAACCTTGTTCTTTATCACTCGGCTGGATATTTGCCATAATATATTCAGCAATATCCTCTCCTTCTGGAATCGTTATAGCAGGAACCAACGTAGAATAAGCAAATACAGTTGCAGACGCAGCCTCTTTATTATTCAATTTCACATTGCCCAATGCTTTAACACTGACCTCATACTTTGTATCTGCCCGTTTATGAAAGATGGCAGAGCATCCGTCTACAAGACTATCCTTAACGAGTACAATAGGATTAGAAGGATCATCCACTATATTTAGATTAAATAAATAGCCACCAGCACCATAGACTATAGGCCAAGTAACTTTCACACTCTCCGATCCATCGTCATTAGCTAATGTTGCAAAACAAGTATCATCAATTTTCGGTGATTCCAATTGAGCATTACTTACGCCTCCCGAAAATCTTTCGTTATCATTAATGCCATCGGCACAAGAAATAACAAAGAGAAACATCGATAGGCAACAAAGACTACCAAGATTCTTAAATTTACTCTTCATAATTCATAGATTAAATTTTAAATTGAAACAAATTATATTTATAACGTTAAATTCTATCTTTCTTTTGAAAAATACTTTTCAAATAAGATATATTACCTCCATAATTAGCTTTCACATCATGAACATTGTTCGCATCTCGCGAACGCTCCACGACTAACCAACCACTCCATCCCATATCGTCAAGAGTTCGCTTAACCTTATTCATGTCCAATCTCTTATTATCGGCTAACAAAGTACCGTCAGTATCTGTACAATGAATCTGGCATATATTATCTTTGCCTAGAATTCTAAGTTCATCACACAGATTACGACCGGCTTCCAGTGAGTTTTGAAATTTATAATAGATCTTTATTCCTTTTGAATTAATGTCTTTCAGCAACGCAACTTCACCCTTCGCATCAAGCGAGGTTTCAACCCCAATTATTCGGCCCTCTTTTAAAGCCATATCGCCAACTATTTTTAAACGATAAACCAATTCTTGGCGTATCTCAGGATACTTATTCAAATCACATTGCACACCTAAAGGTAAAAATGCAACTTTAACATCCATCACTTTCATTGTATTGAGGCAATCTTTAACCAAATCCTTGTAATTAGGACGAGCGACAAAGGATTGCCCATAAAAACCTGACATAGCAACTGAAGAGACACTTACATTGTATTCTTTAGACTTTTCTCTAAACAACTTTTGAAAAGATGGTTGACGCAACTTGTTATCAAAAGAATCTCTCTTACCAAGTCCTCCCATATCCATCTCTACACCATCACCTTTTAGCTCATTGACTAGTTCAAATGAACCTATCTTTTGACGCTTCATTATCATCCAATCGCACACTGCTATTTTATATCGTTGCCCATCCTTCTCGTTCTTGAGCGTATTTGCTTCTACTTCCAAAGAAAACGTAGAAGAGAGGTAAAGCATTAATAATAAAGTGCATTTAGAAAGCATAATAGCCAAATTCGTTTATTGTTTTTTTAGAGCCTTATACATAAAGACGATGCATGATTAATTATGTAATCACTAAAGGTGAAAAACTTATAAAAAAAAGAATAAATGGTTATGCCACATAATTTAGCTACATTTGCACGCTCTTATAACATTGCCATAATTTCCGCAATTGGGCCGCAAAAGTAATACATTATTAGGATAACTTTATATGAACATCGGAGTTAAAAAGCTAACACAAGGCCCCATTCGTAGTCAATTATTTAATCTGGCAATGCCAATTATGGCTACAGCATTCATCCAAATGGCATATAGCCTAACGGATATGGCATGGGTAGGAAGATTAGGGAGTGAATCTGTTGCAGCTATAGGATCAGTAGCAATATTGATGTGGATGTCGGTATCTATATCCCTACTCAATAAGGTTGGTTCTGAAGTCAGTGTAGCCCAGTCTATTGGCGCCGAGAATATGGAAGATGCAAGATGTTTCGCTTCACATAACATTTCAATCGCGCTCATTATTTCCATTATTTGGGGAGGAATACTTTTTTTCTTAGCAAGACCAATCATTAATATATATGCTCTAGAAGAGCATATTACAGAAAATGCTATTTCTTATCTCCGAATTGTTTCAACAAGCTTGCCTTTTGTTTTTATATCAGCCGCATTTATCGGAATATACAATGCAGCAGGGAGAAGCAAAGTTCCATTTTTTATTAGCGGAACCGGACTGATTCTTAATATCCTTCTAGACCCACTTTTTATTTTCGGTTTTGATTTAGGCACAAATGGAGCGGCTTATGCTACTTGGATTTCACAGGCCATTGTATTTGTTTTATTCGTATATCAGTTGCGCAAGAGAGATGTTCTCCTTGGAGGGTTTCCTTTTTTCACCAAACTACGCAAAAAATACGCTTATCGCATTCTAAAGTTAGGTGCACCGGTAGCCGGATTTAACGTTTTATTTGCATTTGTCAATATGTTCCTTTGTCGGACGGCATCCGAAGTGGGCGGACATATAGGATTAATGACACTCACCACAGGTGGGCAAATTGAAGCAATCACATGGAATACATCACAAGGATTCTCTACCGCTTTAGGGGCATTCATTGCACAAAATTATGCCGCAGGATATACCACGCGAGTAATCAAAGCTTGGCATACAACTCTATGGATGACTTTCATTTTTGGTACTCTCTGCACGCTTTTATTCGTTTTCTTTGGTAGTGAGATCTTTTCGATATTCGTTCCCGAACAAAAGGCATACCTCTCAGGAGGAGAATATCTAAGAATATCAGGCTATTCTCAACTCTTCATGATGTTAGAAATTACCACTCAAGGAGTATTCTATGGCATTGGGCGCACAGTACCTCCTGCTGTAATAAGCATTATATTCAATTATATAAGAATACCATTGGCTATTCTTTTTGCCCAAATGGGTATGGGAATTGAAGGTATATGGTGGGCAATTAGTTCTACGAGTATCGCTAAAGGAATCGTTTTAGCCCTTTGGTTTGCAATCATAAAAAAGAAAGCTCTAAAACTTGATTTCAAAAAAAGTATATAATTCTTTGTGTGCCAAGCAATTACAATCTAACATTTTCTATTTAGACAAAATTAATATTTGCAATATACAAACTATTCGTATCTTTGTATTGTTTAATAAAAGAAATCATTAAAAACAAACCGTAGACAACTGATTATGAAAAAGATCAAATTTTTAGCATTATTTTTAAGTGCTTCCTTAATATTTGGAAGTTGTAGTACTACAAGTAACACTGTAAAGGGAGGCGCTATTGGCGCAGGTTCAGGCGCGGCATTAGGAGCGATAATCGGTGGGATAGCAGGTAAAGGAAAAGGTGCCTTGATTGGTGCAGCTATAGGTACCGCTGTTGGTGGAACAGCTGGTGCAGTAATCGGCCGTAAAATGGACAAGAATGCTGCTGCTGCTGCTGCAATCGATGGTGCAAATGTAGAGAAAATTACTGATTCCAATGGACTAGCTGCTGTGAAAGTTACTTTCGAATCAGGTATCCTTTTTGGTTTCAACTCCTCTACCTTGAGCGCTACATCTAAAAAATCATTGGGCGAATTTGCCGGAATTTTAAGAGCTGACCCAACATTAGATATTGCAATCATTGGCCATACCGATAAAGTTGGTACCTATGAAGCTAATCAAACTGTTTCGACCAAACGTGCACAAGCAGTCGGTAATTACCTTCAACTAGCCGGTGTATCTAGTTCTCAATTCAAATCTGTAGAAGGTGTAGGATACGCTCAATATAACGAAGCTGTTAGTGCTGAGCAAAACCGTCGTGTAGAAATCTACATGTATGCCAGCCAGCAAATGATTAAAAACGCTGAAGCAGGAAAGTAACCTATTTAGAGAAGCTTTACTCTTTCACTACTTAGCTGAATACAAAACAAAGATTTCACAGATTACTTCGACCAAAAAAAAACTGGACTTTGTAATTTGTGAAATCTGTTTTTTTGTCAATCACATCCAAAAGCAAAACCGCTACTATGATCGTAAAAAAAATACTCCGCAGTATCCGTAATTTAATTATCTTTTTCTTTCTTTCTACCATCTTTGCAGTAGTGGCCTACCGCTATATACCTGTTTATGCCACCCCCTTGATGCCTATCAGATGTATACAACAACTTTTTGATGGCACTAAACCTATATGGAAACATGAATGGATATCGTTCGAAGAGATGTCCCCCTACATGCCAATGGCTGTAATTGCTTCTGAAGATAATCGCTTCCCAACACACAATGGCTTTGACATGGTTGAAATAAAAAAAGCAATAAAAGAAAATGAAAAAAGGAAGAAGAAGCGTGGAGCTAGTACGATCAGTCAACAAACTGCAAAAAACGTATTCCTTTGGCCACAATCGTCATGGCTCAGAAAAGGGTTTGAAGTGTATTTTACGGCTCTGATTGAACTAGCATGGTCTAAAGAGCGCATAATGGAAGTGTATTTAAATTCTATTGAAATGGGAAAAGGCCTTTATGGAGTTGAAGCAACAGCCCAATATAAATTCGGCACGCAAGCCTCTAAACTAAATAAAGGGCAATGTGCATTAATAGCTGCAACATTGCCCAATCCTATACGTTTTGATTCTTCTCGACCCTCGCCATATATTAAACGAAGACAACAACAAATACTACGTTTGATGCGAATGCTTCCCCCTTTCCCTGAGAAAGAAAAGGGGAAACAATAATTTATGCTATATCGCTACCTCTCTCAATATAAGCCAACACATCGCCCTTATTCACTAGTTCACCTTGCTTAGCACAGACTTCGACAACCCGTCCTGCAAAATGAGCCATCACCTTATCGTAAGTGCCCCAAGGCGTTGCTATATAGCATACAGTGTCATCTGGAGTATACTTCCGTCCTACTTCGGGAGGCATTGAAGGTGAGGTTACGTCAATTTCCCAAATAATACGTCCTTTTTCTAAGGCCGTAATAGGTTCAGCTTTAGCACGTTTGATTTTCCTCACTTCTTCTTCAGAGAATCCTTGCACAGCAAGCGCAGCATCTTTAGCCCGTTGAAGTTCTTCTTCAAAGCGCTTCTTAGCAACACCCGATTTATAATCACGATACTGACGATCATGCATAGCCAATTCGAATAGTTCCTCATCATCAGGGCCACAATCCCATCCGTTCTCTTTCATCTCAGCTCTATATTCTTCTAATTGATCCGGATAATTTTTTTGAGGATCTTCATCTACAAATTCATACTCTTTAGATTTAGCAAGCTCAATGATTTCAGCATCTAAGGCACCCGGTAGTTTACCGCTCTTACCTAGAATCATACTCCAAGTATGAGTATCTATCATGCTCCAGCGACTTTCGCCTTTAACCAAAGCCATGACATTCATCAATGCCACATTCTTCACATATTGGCTAAAAGGAGTTACCAATGGAGGATATCCTAGTTTAGGCCATACATATTCCACCTCATCAAACAGCATCAACAACAAATCATCCAAGTGCAATTCCGGCTCGTTTTTGCTCCGCAAAATCATGTTTATGCCCGAATGTACACCTTTCAAGTCAGCCATCATAGATCCCATCATTCCACCCGGCAATCCGCATTTTAATAGCAACGAAGACATGTGTTTATTTGTTGGATCAATAAAATAACCCAGAAAGTCGTCAATGAATTCTTGAGTCATGGCACGCGCTTTCATATATGCCTTCATATTGATTTCAGCAACCTGAAAACCTTTATCTTTGAGCATCGCCTGAACAGAAATTACGTCTGGATGTACTTTACCCCAAGATAGCGGTTCCATTGCCACATCAATGATGTCAGCGCCATTCTCGCAGACTTCAAGAATAGAGGCCATAGAGAGACCCGGACCCGAGTGCCCATGATATTGAATAATAGTTTCTGGATGTTTTTCTTTAATTGCCTTAGTTAGCCGCCCCAACATTCCAGGACGTCCGACACCAGCCATGTCTTTCAAACAGATTTCAGGTGCACCTGCAGCTATCAGTTGATCAGCAATGCTAACATAGTACTCTACAGTATGCACAGGAGAGAAAGTTATACAAAGAGTAGCCTGAGGAATCATTCCGCTATCAAGTGCATACTTAATAGACGGAATAATATTCCTTACTTCATTTAACCCACAAAATATACGCGTAATATCGACTCCTTGTGCATGCTTTACTTTGTACATGAGTTGGCGAACATCAGCAGGAACAGGATACATACGCAGTCCATTTAATCCACGATCGAGCATGTGGGTCTGAATACCTGCA
>Ga0172378_10004466_pt1 | contig 13097 bp, 11 predicted proteins | sample GrowelOW332metaG_FD_119755 | JGI IMG/M metagenome (GOLD analysis project Ga0172378, IMG submission 119755) | Groundwater microbial communities from an aquifer near a municipal landfill in Southern Ontario, Canada - Pumphouse #3_1 metaG | ecosystem: Environmental > Aquatic > Deep subsurface >...
GGTATTGCTTCACTTCGGATGATTATTGATGAAAAGAAAACAGTTCGTCACTTAAAATTTGATTGGTAATTATGGCTAAAAAGGAGGTTTCTTATTTTGATATATTAACTCAGCTTAGAGCAAAGAAATACTTCCCCATCTATTATTTTATGGGAAGTGAAAGTTACTACATTGATGAATTGGCCGATTTCTTTGAGCAACACATTCTTACAGAGGAGGAAAAAGAGTTTAACTTAACTGTTTTTTATGGAGGAGATACTGATATGGAAACCATTGTTACTGCGGCCAAGCGATATCCGATGTTGTCAGAGTATCAAGTTATCTTAGTTAAAGAAGCTCAGAATATTAAAGATATAGAGAATTTAGAGTTTTATTTACAACAACCTGCACCTACAACTATTTTAGTGTTTTGTCATAAGCACGGTAGAATAGATAAACGTCTTAAAGTCGCAAATTTAATTCGTAAGCATGGGGTTTTATTTGAATCGAAAGAGGTTAGGGATTATGAGTTGCCTAAGTTTATTACAGATTATGTAAAACAAAAAGGAGCTCAAATTCAACCTAAAGCATCATCAATGATGGCTGACTTTGTAGGAGCTGACTTAAATAGAATGACGGGGGAGTTGGATAAGTTATTAATTGCTTGTCTAGGAAAAGATAACTTAATAACACCCGACTTAGTGGAGCAAAATATTGGTATAAGTAAGCAATACAACAATTTTGAATTACAAAATGCCATTATTGAAGGAGATGTTTATAAAGCGAATCAGATTGTAAAATACTTTGAGGCTAACCCTAAAAATAATCCGCTACAAGTAACCTTGGCCATTTTATTTAATTACTTCTCTCGCTTGATGTTGGCCTATTATGCTCCATCTAAAACAGAACGAGGTTTGGTAGATATGTTGAGCTTAAAGTATTCTTGGCAAGCAAAAGACTATCAGCGAGGTATGAAACGTTTCTCTGGAGTAAAAACAATGAATATTATTGGTGATATTCGTTATGCAGATGCAATGAGTAAAGGGGTGGATAATGCGTCGGCTACCGATGGAGAAATACTGAAAGAGTTAATATTTAAGATTATGCATTAGTTGTATATATGCACTCAATGTTGTTACAGGATGTAGCTTAGTCACGATGTTGATATAAGTTAAGTCTAAAAAGAAGAAAGCCATTTAGAATTTTATTGATTCCAAATGGCTTTTAACAAATAATACTAATAAACTTATTCTATCCCGTCGTTAATATACACTAGGCGTTTTAACGTCTCTGATAATTTTCTCAGAAGAATCCCCATCAAAAAGTATTTCTACTGTTTTGCTTCCTTCATTAATGGATTTGTATTTAATACGTATTCCTTTTTTAGTTTTCATCTCATCAGCTATTTCTCTTAGACGGAAAGTAACATATCCAAATGCAATATCGTTACCATAATCTCCATTATCATTGTGTCTGAATTCAAGATTAATAAATTCTCCGTCAGGTGTTTGATCTACTCCTTCTTCTGGAATAACCATGTTTAACATATGTCTGATGCTAGAGTAAGGATCGTATCTGTATTGAAAGCTAATGTGTAGAAATTCATCGTTTAAACTGATTTTGCTGTCTACAATGTTTATTGCGGCATTTCCTATACTATCTTCTGTCGCTTCTGTGAGTGGAATGATATCTTTAGTTAAGATATTTACTAAAGCATAAATTTTAGCATTTAAATCATATCCCGGTTCATCTTCTTTTAGTAAATCGTAGTACACATAAACACTTTGTCCATCTTCTATATCTCTAAGATTTAGATTACTTACTTCACCTGGGTACATTTTTTGGATTTGATTATCTTCTTCAAACTCAATATAGAAGTGATTATTCTCTAATGCTCGATAAGTCCCAATGGCTACCCAGTAGTTGTCGTTATCAGTAGAACAGGATGAGAACCCTGCAATTAAAGCAAAAAGTAATGCAACGGTAAATAAGTTTTTTATATTTTTCATACCTAAAAATGTTTTGATTGTTAGAATAAACTTTAATTTTGTCTTTATCTATTTATTTCTTCTACTTGGTAAATGCATAGAACTGCTATGTATTGCTTGGTGTAGTGTTAAAAATCCCTAATAACAAAAAAAGTAACTTATGTGATGCAGTATTTCACATAAGTGGTTATTTATTAAGTAAATGCGCATTAGATAGAATGGAAGAACTGGAGCTATCACAAAGGTGTAAGCAGGGAGACAATACTGCTCGCAAGGAGCTTTATGAGCGTTATGCGGGTAGGTTATTGGCAATCTGTATCCGATATGTACGAGAGCGAGCTACAGCTGAAGATTTGCTGCATGATGGTTTCATAAAAATATTTGAAGCTATGGATCAGTTTACTTGGCGTGGAAAAGGTTCTTTAAGAGCATGGATGTCTAGAATAATGGTAAACACAGCATTGCAATACTTGCGCACAACACAACGTAAGGACCAAATGGTGTTAGTGGAAGAGCTACCTGAAAAAGAAGTGGAGGTAGATCAAATAGAAACAATTCCAAAACAAACCCTTTTGAAGTTTATTGCTGAGTTACCCGATGGATATAGAACGGTATTTAACCTTTTTGTGTTGGAGGATAAATCGCACAAAGAGATTGCTGAGTTATTAGGTATAAACGAAAAATCGTCGGCTTCTCAATTATATAGAGCTCGCTGCACATTGGCTGAACGAGTAAATGAATGGTTAGCAGAAAATAGTTGAGGGGATTTAAGATAAATAAAAAAAGAGAGCATGAAAAATGAGGAGAAAGACTTATGGCTAAAAGCCTTAAAAGAGCAGTTGGAAGACCACTCTGAGCCGATTCCTATAGGAGGATGGGAGCGATTAGAGCAGAGTCTGAACACACCCACTCCGAAAAAGATTATCCCCTGGAAACGATGGGCTTATGTGGGTGCAGCGGCTTCTATTGTGTTATTATTGGGATTCGGTAGTTTATTTATGATGGATTCCTTAAATGAATCTATTATTGATGATTATGCGCATCAGTTTCCATCAGACCCCGAACCTGATTCTTTACCTTCTCTTTCAAGTCCTTCTGAATCAATCCCTGTTATTTCTTCAGTTGTAGATGAAAAATCATTAGCTCAGGCAGTTAATGGTGAAGCTGTGAAAGAAAAGAGAGATGGGATACAGAATCAATCTCAATTGATTTCAGATCGGTCAACAAAAGGTGCATCACTTGATCTTGCTACTGATTCAACAGATGATGTTGTGAATGAGGTGAATGATTTGTCTTTGGCTATAGGTGCAGTAAAAGACCCGTGGATTGAGGAGGATTTTACAGAAGAGCTTGAAACAAATAAATTGGAAGAGTCTTCTGAGCAGATAAGTGAAACCTCAAGTTCGTCGGATGCATCAGAAAAAAAGGAGCGAAAAACAACCCGCTCTAGTTCGGATAAATTGCAAATTCCTAGCTCATCGACTAAAGAGGTACACACCAATAAAAGGTGGGGAATGGGTGTTGCGGCAGGTTCTGCTGGTTTAATGGCGAAAAATAGCAGCACGGGTTCATCCAATATGATGCAACAAATGTCTACTATTTTAAGTGAAGAGCAAATGCGTCAATTAAATAATGGGGCAATAGCATTGCCATCTAAAGATAATCTAGTTGTAGTTAATGGTGTACCTTATCGATTAACAGCAGATGAAGTGGTGGAGTATAACCACAAGCAACCCATCAGTGTCGGTTTTTCTTTTAGAAAATATTTTAATGATAAGCTTTCATTATCTACGGGGTTAATGTACACGTATCTTTCTTCAGATATGAAGGTTTTATCAGATAAAAGTAAAATCGCTCAAAAATTTCACTACTTAGGTATTCCTGTTAAGCTAAATTACGATTTTGCTAGTTATAAAAGTTTTCGCTTTTATGCCTCGGCAGGAGGAAGTATAGAACGTGCTATTTATGGAAAACAGGGTAATAAGAAGGTTACAAATAATAAGTTTCAATTTGCTGTAACTGGTGGATTGGGTGCCCAAGTAAACATTACACGTAATGTGGGTTTTTATGTTGAGCCTGGGGTAGCTTATTATTTTGATGATGGTTCGGCTTTTGAAACGATACGTTCTGATAGACCTTTTAACTTTGATATAAATGCAGGACTTCGTTTGACTTATTAAGATTAGGTCATAAAATAGATAGACTCTTAATGCAATTAATTTATAAAAGAGGTTATTCTTAAAATCACATAAAGGTTAGTGGTTTTAGATATAGCCTCTCTTTTTTATGTGATTATTTTAAGCCGAATTTTTGTACTTCTACTAAAGAATATGGCGGCCTAATGACGGATGTTATTTAAGTAAAAACAGAAAGGTCCTGAAACAAATTTGTTTCAGGACCTTTCTGTTTAAGTGGTGCCACCAAGAATCGAACTAGGGACACAAGGATTTTCAGTCCTTTGCTCTACCAACTGAGATATGGCACCCTCTTATTGTTGTTTTGCTTTGCAAAGGTAATTAAATTATTTGTGTCAACAAATATAATTTAATAAAAGTATTATCTATAATTAGTTCTTTTATGTGAATTGATTTATAAGAGTCTGTTTTATAGCATATTACTTAGGTAAGTATGGTTGTAAATAAACAACTTATGTTAAGTTACAACCTCATTTAAGGGATGCAACTTTAACATAAGTTGTTTTTAATTACGAGAATTATTATTCTGTATCTTTATTGTTTTTCAAGGGATTCCATCCTTGAGCTTTAAGCTCCATTTCTTGATTATCACGAGTAACTAAAATAGTATTCAGTTTAGCCTCTGTAATATGACCAATGAGTCGAATATCTTCAATTTGAATTATTTTTTCATGATCTGAAATGGGAACGGTAAAAAGAAGCTCATAGTCTTCACCACCATTCATGGCACATGTAGTAACATTCATATTGAATTCTTCAGCCATCAATGCTGTTTGATAATCAATAGGTAGGTTCTCTTCAAAAACTCTACATCCCACGTTACTTTGGGTGCATATATGCATTAATTCAGAACTTAAACCATCGGATACGTCCATCATTGAAGTAGGTTTTATTTTAGCTTTTTCTAAAGCCTCAATAATATCCTTTCTAGCTCTAGGACGTAATTGTCTTTCTAATATATATTCTTTACCCGCAAAATCAGGTTGTGGATTTTTAGACCCTTTGAATACTTCTTTTTCTCTTTCAAGAAGTTGTAGTCCCATATAGGCAGCACCCAAATTACCACTAACACAAATAAGGTCTGTATTTTTAGCTCCAGTTCGATAAACGATGTCTTCTTTTTTAGCTTCTCCAATGCATGTAATGCTAATGGCTAATCCAGTAAAAGAAGAAGTAGTGTCTCCACCAATAATATCCACCTGATGTTCTTTACAAGCTATTTTAACACCTTCGTAAAAAGCTTCAATATCTTCTACTTGAAAACGCTTTCCTAATGCAATAGAAACAGTAATCTGTTTAGGTTTCCCATTCATTGCATAGATATCGGAAAAGTTAACAATAGCAGATTTATAGCCTAGATGCATTAAAGGGGTGTACACTAAATCAAAGTGTACCCCCTCCATTAGAATATCTGTAGCAACCAGTACCTCTTTATCAGGGTAGGAGAGCACAGCTGCATCATCTCCTATACCATATTTGCTTGATTGATTTTGTAATTTTATATCTTTAGTTAGGCGATCAATTAGCCCAAACTCTCCAAGAGATGCTATTTCTGTACTCATTTAATTATTACGAACGTTTAATAAGTTCTTGCATAATGGCTGTCATTTTTGGTTGCGCTTTATCTGCAGCAACTTGAACTTCCTCATGCGAAATTTCAACAATTTTACCTTCAACTCCTAAATCTGTTATTACAGAAATACCAAAAACTTTAATTCCAGCATGGTTAGCAACAATAACTTCAGGTACAGTTGACATTCCTACTGTATCACCACCCATGATGCGGAACATTTTATATTCGGCTGGAGTTTCAAACGTAGGTCCTTGTGTTCCTAAATAAACTCCTTGTTGTACTTTAATACCTTTTTCTTTAGCTATTTCAAGCGCTTTGTTTATTAGTTCTCTATCATAAGCTTGACTCATATCTGGGAAGCGATCTCCATAAATGTTTTTACCCCTTAAAGGATGTTCTGGGAACATGTTAATATGGTCGGTAATAATCATTAAATCACCAATCTCAAAATCAGGATGCATACCACCACTAGCGTTTGATACAAATAAAGTTTCAATACCCAATTCTTTCATTACACGAATAGGGAAGGTTACCTCTTGCATGTCATATCCTTCGTAATAGTGGAAACGACCTTGCATAGCTAAGATGTCTTTACCTCCAAGCTTACCAAAAATTAATTTTCCACTATGTCCTTCTACCGTAGATAAAGGAAAATTAGGTATTTGAGTATATTCTATTTCGTATTTGTCTTGAATCTCAGTAACTAAACTACCTAATCCAGTACCTAGTATAATAGCAGTTTTTGGATTAGTTTTCATTTCCCCTTTAAGGTACTTAGCGGTTTCTTTGATTTTCTCTAACATAATTGAATATTTTTTTAGTGAATTTATAATTTTGTTGTTGTAATATACTAATCTTAACGGGTAATGCGTATAGATTGTTCTTTATATCATCAGGTATTTCAGCTATGTTTTTCAATCGTATAGCATCTTTTTCTGTTGTTATAATGATTTTATTTTTACCTTTTAGTGTGTTGAATTGATTTTTGATATTCTCTATATCACTTATTTTGAAGTTGTGATGGTCTCTAAATTCTAATGTCGTAATATTTGAATTATAATGAGCTAGTTTTTCATGTAAGCTTGTAGGATTTGCAATGCCTGTAACTAAAAGTATCTCTTCGTCTTTTTGTATAGAAGAGAGTGGTCGTTTTGCTGTGGTTGCGGAGGAAAAAACAGGAGTTAAATCTCCATATTTTAATGAACTGAAAAACAAATCTTGAAAAGGGTATAACTCTAAATGTTTTGATAGAATATTAAAGTCAATTGGCTTGATATCCTTGGGACACTTTGTAACCATTACAATTTGTGCTCTATCTTTACCTTTTGTTGGTTCACGGAGTTGTCCAGCAGGAAGTAGCTTATCCTCAGTAAAAAGTCGATTGTAATCTGTCAGTAAAATACTCAATCCTGGCTTTACTCTTCTGTGTTGAAAGGCATCATCTAAAATAATAACATCTATTGTAGGATTTGTTTTTTTTATGAGCTGTTTAATACCATGGCACCTATCTCTATCAACAGCCACGGTAACATCGGGAAATTTATTCTTTATTTGGCAAGGTTCATCGCCAATAGCTAAGGGGGTACTTCGTTCGGTTGCTTCTATATAACCTTTTGTTTTCCTCTTGTATCCACGACTTAATACAGCTACATTATAATCTTCTTTCAGTAAATTAATTAAATATTCGGTATGAGGAGTTTTTCCAGTTCCTCCAACAGCCAAGTTTCCTACACAGATAATTGGTATAGGAAACCGGGTGGACTTATAAATTCCCCAATCAAAAAACTTATTTCTGATTCTCACACCTAATCCATATAAGAATGAAAAGGGGAGTAGCCAGTTTTTAAATTTGAAAGTTTTTTCTCTCATTTAATAATTATAGGTTATTTGATGTTTAACTCTAAGGGTAATCTTGCTTGCAGTAAATTGCCACTTTTTAAATGATTAATCAAGTGAATAGGATTATAAATTTGAAATAAAGGTTCTTGCTTAATTATAGCTTTAATTACAGAAGAATTACTACTCTTTAAGAGGGTGGTTAAAAGACTTTCTTTTTCTGGATAGGACATCAAAGTGTAGGCGTCGATCTCAGCTTTTTCAGCAGCTAATTGAATGGCTGCCTCTAATCCTCCTAAGTTATCCACCAAGTTTAATTCTTTAGCCATTTCTCCAGTCCAAACTCTTCCTTCAGCAACTTTATGTATTTCATTTGGTGTTGTTTTTCTTCCTTCTGCACAACGAGCTAAAAATAAGTCATAACCACGATTAACATGAGCTTGCATTAAGGCTTGTTCCTCCTTATCAAGACCTCTACCTATTACTCCAAAGTCTGAAAACTGGTTTGTTTTAACAGAGCCAATATGTATACCTATTTTTTGTGTGATTTCTTTGGTGTTGGGATACATGCCAAAGATTCCTATCGATCCTGTAAGAGTAGTTGGAGTAGCTAAAATTGTATCGGCAGCACTTGAAATATAGTAACCACCAGATGCCGCATAATCTCCCATAGATACAATCACAGGTTTTTTCTTTTTGAGGTCCTTTACAGCTTTCCAAATTTGCTCAGAAGCATAGGCACTTCCTCCAGGGGAATTTACACGAAGAACAACAGCTTTAATGTGTTTGTCTTCTTCTATTTTCTTTAATTCCTTTACCATTTTATTACCTATGATGTAATCAGAGGCTTGCATAGAATAGGCAGGAGCTTCATCTATAATTTCTCCAGAAGCATAATAAACAGCTAACAGATTGCCACTTCTATCTTTAGGGGTTTTCTGTTTGAATTTAGCCATGTCGTTTACACTAACATAATTCATTTTTTTATCCGTATCTACCCCAAGATGACTATTAATAAGGGCTTCAACCTCTGTTTTATATAGAAGTGTATCTACTACATGGTTTGTAAGTAGTGTTTCAGTAGGTTGAAACATAAGCATTTGATCGGCTAAATAATTAAGAGAGTCAACACTAATCTTTCTATCTTCAGACACAGAGGTTAAAACATTCTTCCATGTATTATCTAAAAGAGCTGTTAGTTGCTCTTTGTTTTCATTACTCATTTCATTTGAAATGTAAGGCTCTACAGCTGACTTATAGGTTCCTACCTTGAAAACTTGCATTTCGACACCTATCTTACTTAGTAAATCTTTAAAATAGATGGGGTTAGATGAAAGACCAGCCCAAAAAATCATTCCTTGAGGATTGAGTATCACCTTATTTGATACACTTACTAAATAATACAACCCTTGAGTATAGTGGTCTGCATATGAAATGATGAATTTACCTGCTTTTTTAAACTTGCTTAAAGCCTCTCTAATCTCCCAAAGAGAGCTATATGAAGTAGATAAATTTCCTGCTTCAATATAAATTCCTTTGATTTGCTCATTAGTTGTAGCTTTATTGATAGCATCAAGAATATCTTCTAGTCCGTAGTTTATTTGATCTTTGCCTAAAAGAAAAGAAAACGTATCATCTGATAACACACGGTCTTTAAGTTCACCATTCAGTTTGAGTCGTAAAACAGAATTATCACGGATAACTACTTCTGTCTCGGTTGATGATACCAAGCCAAAGAAAACAATAGTGCTTAAAAAGAACAATAAGAAGCTAGCTAGAATAATTCCTGTAATCGTAGCTAAAGTGTATTTTATGAAGTCTCTCATATTAAAAAATGTTTAGTGTAATCTAATGAATAACAACAAAGATAGAAAAATGATGGCTGTTTTTATTTCTTTTATGAATCAATTTTACTTTATCTTGTTCTTTTGATTTTAGGATGGTGAAAAGGTACTTTATAAATAACACCAATTATACTTTTTATAGAGATGGACAAGATAAGTTGTAAAAGAGGATATCAATATGATATAATATTAAGGGATTAATTTAATAAAAGTTGTAAAGTAGTGAGCATATTCCAATGTTTATAATATATTTAAAAGACCTCATACGAATTTATGGAATGTCGTGAGAGTGTTTTATCTTTGTTTCGGATTTTAAAGGAGGATTCAAAAAGAATGGCTATACAAAAACGAAAACCATACAATAATAACAGAAGGAGTAAAACTCAAGAGACCAATGAATATGGAAAGATTCAGCCTCAAGCAGTAGATCTTGAAGAAGCTGTATTAGGAGCATTAATGATTGAAAAAGATGCTTATTCTTTGGTGTGTGAGATTTTACGTCCTGAATCATTTTATGAGCATAAGCATCAATTGATTTATGAGGCAATAGCTGAATTAGCTATGAATCAGCGTCCTGTTGATATTTTAACTGTTAAAGATCAATTGGCTAAGCAAGGTAATTTAGAAGAGGTAGGAGGTCCTTTTTATATTACACAGTTAAGTAGTAAAGTGGCTTCATCGGCTCATATAGAATATCACGCTCGCATTATAGCACAAAAATATTTGGCAAGAGAATTAATTAGTTTCTCAAGCAATATTCAGACCAAAGCATTCGATGAAACGATGGATGTGGATGATTTGATGCAAGAAGCTGAGGGTAATTTATTTGAGCTTTCACAACGAAATATGAAGAAAGATTACACTCAAATTGACCCTGTAATTAAAGATGCATATGAGTTACTTAAGAAAGCGGCTTCGCGAACTGATGGATTAAGCGGATTAGAAAGTGGATTTAGTCAATTAGATAGAATAACTTCAGGTTGGCAAAAGTCTGATTTAGTTATTATAGCAGCACGACCTGCAATGGGAAAAACTGCATTTGTATTATCTATGGCTCGAAATATAGCTGTGGATTTTAGAAAGTCAGTAGCTCTTTTTTCTCTTGAGATGAGTAATGTGCAATTAGTAAATCGTCTAATTTCAAATGTTTGTGAGATACCAGGAGACAAAATAAAGAGTGGGCAACTAGCACCATACGAGTGGCAACAATTAGATTATAAATTAAATGACTTAATAAGTGCCCCGTTGTATGTAGATGATACTCCCTCACTTTCTGTTTTTGAGTTAAGAACAAAAGCTCGAAGATTGGTAAGAGAGCATAAAGTTGAGGTTATTATTATTGACTACCTTCAGCTTATGAATGCTAGTGGTATGTCGTTTAGTAGTCGCCAAGAAGAGGTGAGTACTATTTCACGTTCATTGAAGGGATTAGCTAAAGAGTTAAATATTCCAATTATTGCACTGTCACAGTTAAACCGTGGTGTTGAAAATAGAGATGGTATTGATGGTAAACGCCCACAGTTAAGTGATTTACGTGAGTCGGGTGCTATTGAGCAAGATGCAGATATTGTTTGTTTTATTCATAGACCTGAATATTATAAAATATATGAAGATGAAAAAGGACGTGATTTACGAGGGTTAGCAGAGTTTATTATAGCTAAACATCGTAATGGTGCAACAGGTAATATCTTATTACGTTTTACAGGAGAGTTGGCTAAATTTAAGAATTTGGATGATGATCGCATTTCTAATGTAGCCGAAGATGGTCCTATTAGTTCTAAAATGAACACAATGGATGGTCAGCAAGAGGGCGTTGGTGCAGGCTCACATTATACAGTTCCAAGCTCTTATGACGAAATATATAGAAAGGGAAATGACCCTTTACCATTTTAATAATTAAAGGTGAAAAATTAACGAATTTTACATGCTCATTTTATCATTATCATTTTATTATCTTTTACCTTTGTAAGTAAACAAAATAGTTAACATATAAAATCATTGTTATGACAAACCTATCATTACTATTGGCTTTTATGCCAAGCGGATCTGAATGGATCATTATATTATTGGTTATCCTTCTTCTTTTTGGAGGTAAAAAAATTCCTGAACTAATGAAAGGACTAGGAAAAGGCGTTAAAAGTTTCAAAGACGGAGTAAACGAAGCAAAAGAAGAGATTAATAAAGCGAAAGACGAAATCGACGACGATTCAAATGAATAACTCACATGAATGAAATGACCTTTTGGGATCATCTTGATGTCTTTCGTGGGTTGCTTTTTCGTATTATTGTAGTCTGGCTAGTTTTAGCTATTGGATACTTCATTGCAATGCCATGGCTCTTTGATAAAGTTATTATGGCTCCATGTCATGATGATTTTGTTTTCTATAATTTGCTAAAGAAAATAGGAGAGACCTTAGACCTTCAAGATGAATTCTTTACTCAAGAATTCTCTGTTAAACTACAAAATATCAACGTAGCAGCGCAGTTTATGACTCACATAACAACTGCATTCTGGATGTCAGTAGTAACTGCTGTTCCATATTTATTTTATGAATTATGGAAATTTGTTTCTCCAGCTTTATATCCTGGAGAAAAGAAAGGCGTGCAGAAAGCATTCGTTATTGGAACTTTTATGTTCTTTTTGGGCGTTTTAGTTGGTTATTTTATGGTTTTTCCTATCACTTTACGATTCCTTCATAGTTATCAATTAAGTTCAGTAATTGAAAACCACTTCCATTTAAATTCATATATGGATATATTTATGATGTTGGTTTTATGCATGGGATTAGCTTTTGAGTTACCCTTAGTTACTTGGCTATTGTCCTTGCTTGGAATTGTAAATAAGTCATTTTTAAGAAAGTATAGGCGACATGCTATTGTGGTAATTGCAATTTTAGCTGCTGTAATAACACCAACGGGTGACCCATTTACATTAAGTGTGGTGGCAATCCCGCTCTATTTATTATATGAATTGAGTATTTTTATGATAAAAGATAAAGAGCGAGTAAAAGAATAAGTTCTTTTATTTATATTAAACAGTGTTAGTCAAGCATTATTACTTTCAAAAAAGATATAAAAAAACGATAAGTTGTTAAAAAAAGATTAAAAAAGGCTCTGCGTGAGAAATAGTTTTTGTATATTAACGAAATAAATAGGTAATTGATAAATACTTATAATATTATTGTTTAATTATTTTAATTGTGAGCATAGTCTCACATCAAAAGATTTTAAAATTTAATACTATGTCATCAAAAATTTCAAGGAGAAAATTTTTAAAAACAGGTGCTGTTGCAGCAGCTGGGTTAACAGTAGTACCTTCTACGGTATTAGGTAAACGTGCAGGTCATGTTGCACCAAGTGATAAATTAAATATCGCAGCTATTGGTATTGGAGGTATGGGACATGCTAATATTCAACAAGTTGAAAAAACAGAGAATATTGTAGCTCTTTGTGATGTGGATTGGAAATACTCAAAAGGGGTATTAGATCGTTTCCCTAAAGCAGAGAAATACTGGGATTACAGAAAGATGTATGATGAAATGGGAAAATCCATCGATGGAATAATCTGTGCTACTTCTGACCATACTCACGCATTAATCTGTGCTGACGCCATGACAATGGGTAAGCATGTTTATTGCCAAAAACCATTGACTCACTCTGTATATGAATCTAGACTATTAAC
>Ga0172378_10004469_pt1 | contig 13094 bp, 12 predicted proteins | sample GrowelOW332metaG_FD_119755 | JGI IMG/M metagenome (GOLD analysis project Ga0172378, IMG submission 119755) | Groundwater microbial communities from an aquifer near a municipal landfill in Southern Ontario, Canada - Pumphouse #3_1 metaG | ecosystem: Environmental > Aquatic > Deep subsurface >...
AAAATTACAATTAATATATGGAAGCTTAACCGGTATAATAATTTCATTGTTGTTTTTTTATATAATATCGATAATTTTTATTTTTGGCGCTGAATTTAATTATAATGTCAATAATCAATAATTTTTGATTACTTAATTGAATAATCAAAAATCTTAACTATTCTACCTTCTGTTGACGTAATACTTTCAAAGAGTTTATAATTAATTTTCCATTTCTTTTCCGCTTCTTTTATTTCTTCAAAAACTTTTTTACCTTTTAAGAATATTAATTGTGTGTTTTCTTTTTTTAAATTTAATGATAATTCTAAAAGCAAATTTAAACTTCCCAATGCTCTTGATGTTATAACATCAAATTTTTCATTTTTAACATCTTGAATATTTTTATTCACTATGACTATTTTGTTTTGTGAAAAAGTTTTTGCTTTTTCTAAAAATTCACACTTACATGGGGATTTTTCAAATAAATATACTTCTTTAATTCCAAGTATCGATAATAAAATTCCTGGTAAACCAGCTCCAGTTCCTAAGTCAGCTAATTTGATATCTTTATTGTCAATATAATTTATTACTTGTAGACAATCAACTATATGTCTATTCAATATGTCATTTTCAGTAGATTTTCCAATCAAATTAAGTTCTTGGTTATATTGAATTAAGAAATCAATATAATTTTGAATCCTTATTGATTGATCCTCAGTAACGCTAACAAATTTATTTATATAATCAAATGTATCATTCATATTTTATCGTTTAAACTTTATTTATTAAAAAATTATAAATTATTTATGTACTAAATTAATATAGACATTAGTTCATTCTTGTAGCATGGGTGACAAATTAGCCAAATATTTTTTACCTTCAAATTGTCATTAAATAAACTGAAATCTATTTCTTTTAATTCATTACTATTTTCTATATTATAAATTTTTATTCCCATTTTATTTGCAATTGGTAGTGTAGAATATAAATCCCACATTGAAACATTATCTTTTAAAAATGCACCTTGAGCAACATTAGTGAGGACATCAACTGCATAAATATAAGCTGAATATCCATCTATAAAACTAAATTTGTAATTTTTTATATATTTTGCGGCACTTTTTACTGGAAAATGTACAAGTGAATTTTTATTTAATTCATTTTTTTCGAAAAATAACTCTAATTTGACTTCATTTCTTTTAAATGCATTCTTTATGTGAAATACTTTACCTTCGTCAATATCATTATAAATAATTGTTGCAAAAGCTGGTAAATATATAATTGAGAAAACCGGTTTAAGATTTTTATAAAGGCTTAAAGCGATGGCAAACCACGTTGATCCGTGGAAGTATGTCTTAGTCCCATCTATTGGGTCTATAATCCAAATATATTCATGATTTTTAATTTTTTCTTTTAAATTTCCTTCTTTTAATGCCGTTTCTTCATCTAAAATATAATGTCCAACAAAATTCTTTTCTATTGTTGTTTTAAATAACTTGCTGATTTTTATATCCGTTTCTGTGACAATAGAGCCATCACATTTATTACAACCAGTTATTAATGTTTGCCCATTCAAAGCTAGATTACCAGCTTTTTTTAAAAATGGCATAACAATATCAATATATTTTGTTTTCATTATTTTTATTCTTTCATCAAATTATCAACAAATTTATTTAAATCAGTTTTGTCAACATTACTAAATCTCTTAGCTTCTATTATACCAGAAAGTTCATTGAATGCTTTATTTAAATCATCATTTATAATAACGTATTCATATTCCTTATAATGACTTATCGTATTTTTTGCATCAGACATTCTTCTCTCAATTGATTCTTTAGTTTCTGTCCCCCTAGAAGTTAATCTATCTCTTAGTTCTTTCAGTGAAGGTGGTAATATAAATATTTGTAGAATCTTCCTTCTATCTTTAACTTGTTTACTAACTAACTGATTGCCTTGCCAATCTATATCCAACAAAACATCATTTCCGGCTGCGAATTTATCATCAACTTGACTTTTTAAAGTGCCATAAGATTTTCCATACACACCGGCGTGTTCTAAAAATTCATTATTAATTACTCTCTTGTCAAAATCTTCTTGAGTTAAGAAATAATAATGGAATCCATCAATTTCACCGTTTCTTGGTTTTCTTGTAGTTGCAGATGTTGATAATTTAATATTATTATATTTTTCTAATAACATCTTGGCTAGCGTTGACTTTCCAGCACCACTTGGTGATGATATTACTATTAAAAAGTGTTCGTAAGGTAACATTTTTCCTCTAAAAAATTTTTCTTTTTTTTCTTATAGAGATTATTTTAATTAAAATAATTATAATAGCAATCAATAAAACGAATGGAGAAAAAGCAAAAATTTCAAAAACAAAATCGACTGTTTTTTGTGAAAACATTATAAATTTATTAATAGCATTTTCCCAAGATTTTGAGACTTGCCATTTAGAATTATTAAAACCAATTATTGTAATCTTAGGAATAATATTAAGTTCTAATTTTGAATATTTAATATCATTATCCATTTTATTATTTAGTGATTCGAGCCTTTCAATATTATATTGAACATCACTTAGTTCCTTGTCAATAGCTAAAATATCTCCTATTTTATTCGCTTTTTCATTCATCAATTTTCTTAAATTATCTCTTCTTAAATAAAGATTTTGTAATCTATTTTTTGTATCTTGGTATTCATCAGTAACATCGATAGCAGATGAAGATTCATTTTTGACATTTCCCAAAGTTTTAAAATAACTGATCACTAAATTAATCTTATCTGTTGGAACCATAATTGTAAAATTATAAGCTAATTCATTTTCAAAATAAGTATATGAATAGAAACTTTCAATTATAGCACTATCCCTACTAATTTTGTTTTCAATTGTGTCTTTTATTCCCTGTATATCTTCTGTTTCGATTGTTATGGAAAAGTTTTTAACAACTTTAGAATCGCTTCTTTTATTAATATTATTTGCTCTTAATAGAACTGGTGCTTTTGTAGCACGAAAATTATCATTATAATTATTTGTTCCTCCAGATCCATTTTCTAATTGTTCAGTTTTATTTTTTATACCACTTAAATAAAAAATTAAAAAAATAATTAAAATGATTATAAAAAATATGTTATTTAATATATAATTATTTATAATTTTTATTTTCTCAAAAATTTTCATGGTTTATCTATTTATTATTAATATCTAATAAAGACTTTTCTATATTATTTTGAATACTTTGTTGATATCTTATATAATGATGGTCATATCTATATATATTTTTTGCAATTTTAAGTGCTAATTCTGAGTATTGTAATCCCGCCTTATAATCACCAATTTGAAGGTAGATTGAAGATATATGTGATGCAGATGTGAAGATAGAAGAATCATTTGCAATTTCGTCAGCAAATATTATTGAATTTTTATAATTTGCCAAAGCTTCGCTATACTCTTTCTTTTGCCAATTTATAAATCCAAGGTTACAATCATCACAAGGCTCATTATATATTCCAAAATTTTCCTTTATTTTTATAGCCTCTTGTAAATCAGCTAATGCTTTATCTTTTTTATCTAAAATAATCTCACAATTTGAAATTCCTGATAATGCTCTTGCTTTTAATAAATCCAATTTATATTCTTTTGCTAAAGAGTAAGCCATATTATAGTTATCAATAGCTATATTATAATTTCTTATTGAACCAACAAATGAATATATATAACCATTTTGCAGATATTGCTCGGGTCTTTTAATGACTAAACCAAGCTTATCATTTATTTCTACAGCTCTTTTACAATAATTTATTGCTTCATTAACCTTATCCAAATATTCATAATTCAGGCATACACTAAGTGAGGCATTTGATAAAACACTGAGGTTATTCATTTTTTTGGCAATTTTAACAGCTTTTAACGAATTTTTTACACCATTCAAGTAATCACCATAATTATAATCAATCTTTGATAATAAATTTATTGAATTTAAAACTTGATTATCATTTCTATTTTTATTTGCTAATTTTAAAGAATATTTAGCATAATTTATAGCCTCTTTATAATGACCTAGAGTAGCTTCAACTGTACTTAAATTATAAACAGCTAACCATTCATAATTTAAATTATCATAATTTCTTGATATTATACTTAAATTGTTTAGATACGCAACGCCTCTGTTTATTCTATTGAAAGCTAAATTTGTTTTACCTAAATTCAGAATCAACCTTAATTCAATATCCCTATCTTTTTTTGCATTATAATTACAAACATTTAAACCATTCTCAAATGCTATAATAGCATCACTAAAACCACTTATCTTATTATATGTATTTCCAAGACTTTCATAATACCTTGGATTAAGTCGATTTAAGTTTATTGCAACAGTATAAGATTTTATAGCTAAAATGTCACTGAAATTTAACTCCGCAATTATACCTTCAAAAAATACTTTCTCGGCAATTAAGTTATTATTGGCACTTTTTAAAGTTATTGTTTTTAATTTTTTTTGAATGGAATTAAAATCAAATTTATCAAGATATTTATATATTTCTCTATAATCACTATAAGTTATTAAATTTTTATTATGTAATGTCATTAAAATTTCAAAACTATTTTCATAAAGATTTGCATAATCCAAAATTGCCTGTGATAAATCACCTCGGCTATATAAAAATTTATTAAAATTATTATCTATATATTTTCTAAGTTTATATTTATTATAAATTTCAAAATCTCTAAGCGAAAATTTTATAAAATCTTTTTTTGAATAATTTTTAATATAATTGACTTCTATATTTTTATTTTCAGCAATTGGATTATTGTATATTTTAAATAATTCGAATCCACCATATACTAAAAATACGAAAGAAACTATTAGTAATAATAATATTAAAACGATTTTTTCCTTTTTTGAAATGTTTTTCATATTTCAATGACAACTTTATATTGTAATAAAATATTAGTTTAAGAATATAAAAAAACAATAAATATTTTAAATTGACTTAAAGAATTAGAAATATAGATTTATAAGTAAATTACATTATAAAAAATTGCTATGACAAAAAATACAATGTGGGGTGGAAGATTTGTTTTGGGTCCAAGTGAAATTATGGAAAAAATCAATGCTTCAATAGATTTTGATAGAAAATTGTATAAATATGATATAAGAGGATCAAAAGCTCATGCAAATATGCTCGCGAAACAAAATATTATAACTGAAAAAGAAAATAATGAAATTCAAAATGGTTTAACTGATATTGAAAAGTTAATTGATGAGGGGAAATTTGAATTTTCAAAATCTCTTGAAGATATTCATATGAATATTGAAAGTAAATTGAAAGAATTAATTGGCGCATCTGCTGGAAAATTACACACTGCTAGATCTAGAAATGATCAAGTTGCTGTAGATTTTAAATTATATGTTAGAGATGCAATTGATAATATAATAAATCTTTTGAAAGGTTTAGAAAATGTAATATTAAATAAAGCCGAACAAAATTTTGATACAATTATGCCTGGATGCACTCATCTTCAAGTAGCGCAGCCAACAACATTTGGCCATCATTTAATGGCATATTTTGAGATGTTTTCAAGGGATATAAAAAGATTTAAGAGTGCCAGACAAATAATGAATGAATGCCCATTAGGAGCTGCCGCTTTATGTGGAACACCTTTTAATATAGATAGATTTTATACAGCTAAAGAATTAGATTTTGATTGCCCAACAAGAAATAGTTTAGATAGTGTGTCCGACAGGGATTTTGCAATTGAACTATTGAGTTGTATTTCTATAATTTCTATGCATTTATCAAGATTTGCAGAAGAGTGTATAATTTGGGTTTCAAAACCGTATAATTATATAAAATTGCCAGAACAATATACAAGTGGAAGTTCAATAATGCCACAGAAAAAAAATCCAGATGCTTGTGAATTAATTAAAGGAAAGACTGGAAGAATTTTTGGGAATTTGCAGAGTTTATTGGTTACCATGAAAGGTCTGCCATTGGCATATGAAAAAGATATGCAAGAGGATAAAGAGGCAGTTTTTGACTCTGTAGAAAATATAATTTTATGTATACAAGCCACAACCGATATTATTAATGGAATAGAAGTTAATAAAAATAATATGTTAAAAGCTTTAAATCAAGGTTTTCCAAATGCTACTGATCTAGCTGACTATTTAGTAAAAAAATTAAATATTCCTTTTAGAGACGCACATCATATTACTGGTGAAATTGTGAAGTTTGCAGAAGATAATGAACTATCACTTGAGAAAGTTAAATTGTCTGATATGAAAAAGTTTTGTAGAGATATAGAAAATGATGTTTTTGAATTTATAAAATTAGAAAATAGCCTAAATTCAAGAAATAGTTTCGGTGGAACATCTCCAGAATGTATTAAAAATGCAATTAAAGAAGCTAAAAAAATTAAATTTTAATTTTTCATTTTTCATTTTTATTAAAAATATCTTGATTTATTAAATAATAATTATAATATAATTGCATTATTCTAATAAATATGAATTTTATGGTAGATAAAAAAAAGAAAATTGTATTAGCATATTCTGGCGGATTAGATACGTCTGTTATTTTAAAATGGTTACTCGATAAAAATTTTGATGTTATAACATTTACAGCTGATATTGGACAAGCTGATGCTGACCTAGAAAAAGCAAAGGAAAAGGCATTAAAATTAGGTGCATCTAAAGCATATGTTGTTGATTTAAAGAAAGAATTTGTTGAAAATTATATTTTTCCAGTATTTAAATCTGGCGCAATTTATGAAAATAGGTATTTATTAGGAACTTCTGTAGCAAGGCCATTAATAGCTAAAAAACAAATTGAGATAGCTAATAATGAAGGTGCAGAATATGTTGCACATGGTGCTACAGGCAAAGGTAATGATCAAGTTAGATTTGAATTATCTTACTACGCTTTAAATCCAAAGATAAAAGTTTTTGCTCCATGGAAAGATTCTGAATTCTTAGCGAAATTCAAAGGAAGAAGTGATATGCTTAAATATTCAGAAGAAAATCATATTCCAATTTCACAGAGTGTTAAAAAACCGTATAGTGAAGATGAAAATTTATTACATATAAGTCATGAAGCAGGTATGCTTGAAGATCCTTCGAAAGAATGTCCGGCAGATGTTTACAACAGAAGCAATTTACCAGAAACAGCTCCAGATAAGGTAACAAAAATTCAAATAACTTTTAAAGATGGAATACCTGTAAAGGTTAAAAATCTTGAAGATGGAACTGTAAAAACTGACAGTTTAGAATTATTTACATATTTGAATAAATTAGGTGCTGAGAACGGTATAGGCCATCTAGATATGGTTGAAAATAGATATGTTGGTATCAAATCGAGGGGAATTTATGAAACTCCAGGAGGTACAATACTATATATAGCTCATAGAGATATTGAGGGCATAGCTATGGACAGAGAAGTTATGAGATTAAGAGATATGCTAAGTCCAGAACTTGCAAGGTTAATTTACAATGGTTATTGGTTTAGTCCAGAAATGGATTTTTTAATGGCCGCAGTAAATAAAAGTCAAGAAGTTATTGATGGAACAGTAACAATGAAACTTTATAAAGGCAACGCTTATCCATTAGCAAGAGAAAGCGACTCTTCTTTATACGATCAAAAATTATCCTCAATGGATGAAGAAGGCGGCTATAATCAAGAAGATGCTAAAGGATTTATTAAGATTAATGCTATAAGATTAATTGCTCACAATAAAATTATGCATTCAAAAAATAAAAATCCTATAAACTTTAAATAAATTTAAAATCGACAAAATGGCCAGTATAATACTGGCCATTTTATATTAAGTCACCAAAAATTTATTATATATTTTTATATAAATATGAATTATCACTTTTTGAAAAATTTACATTTTTATTCTGGCCATTATTTTTATTTGAAATAATACTGTCTATGTAAAATTTTGTTGTATATTTTTCTTTATGTTCTCTAGATTCAATCAATTTTTTTACAAATCCTTTAGAATTAATTTTCACTTTATTTTCAATAATTCTGGTAATATTTTTTTCGCTATATGAAACTTCATTATTTTGCCTTGTTCGTGATTTTTTTTGTTCATATTTTATTGTTGGAGTATTTTTTTGAACTTTAAGGGATGATTTTAAAAAATTTGTAATATTTGGCATTGAAATATTAAAAAAACTTTTTGCTTTGTTATTAAACCAAAAATTAAAATTTAAAATGTTGTTCTGCCTGTTTTTATTATAATTTTTATTAATCCTTATATTATTAATTTTATTTTTTACCTTTTTTATATTCTTTATCATTAAATTTTTAAATTCATTCAAACCGGGATTTTTTGGGGTAAAAGCTTTTAGTTCATCTAAAACTCTTGAATTATTAGTTATTATGGCCAATACACATAAAAACTTTATTTTTGTTAATTCATCAATTATATCATCGTAATTCGTTTGTTTTTCTTTAACTACTTTTATTTTACTAAGATTTTGAACTTTTACTTTATCTTTTTTATTTTTTATATCAATTATAATTTGCAGCATAAGATTTGTGAATAAACCAAACTACTGGTTGCATTATATTATATTTTTTTAAAAAAGCAATAATATTATGATTGCGGAACCTAATAATAAAAAAGTCTACTGATTTAAATCAATAGACTTTTTATTTTTAAAACTAAATAACTAGAATTTAGTAGTAAGTTTTATACCACCATTATATTCAGTTAAATCTTCGTAATGAAGATCTGTACCACCATTGCTATAATTTTGAGTTATATTATTATCTGACATTCCGAAATATAAACCCAAGAAATTACTATCATTTAAAGCATAGTTCAAATCAACATTAAATCCATATTCACTAAATGCTTTATATTTAGATATTTGAACTCCATCATTATAAGAAGTTTTTGGAGTATAATTATAGAATAAATCTAATCCCATAGTGAAATTATCAGCAAAAATTAATTCATTCTCTAATTTAGCAAAATAATTAAACGAACTATCAATCTTTTCATTATCATCTTGATACTGGCCAACAAATTTACTTCCTACAGATAATGCCATATTATACATTCCAAGATCTAATCCATATCTTACAGCTAAACTTGCGTAATTTTGATCATAATTATAGCTGCTCCAATATTTTTCAGCTTGTTGTCCAACATTAAATAAAATATCAAACTTATTTGCATCAGCATCAACAGCTCTTCCTGTTAATCCTAAATAAACATTCTTCAATTTTGATGATTTATCAGTAGTTTTTTGATAATTATTAATAATACTCCTCATTTCTCTATTGAAAAGAAGATCAAATCCATAATTTAGAGATAATTTATCGGATATTCCATATCCACCGTTTAAACCAAGATCCCAACTTTTTTCAAAATCGTCCTTAGTATTAGCACCATCAGCAGTAGCTGTGTCAAAACTTGATTTTGTATAACCAATGTTTAATGTCGACACATTATCACCTTTAGTTGGCATATAAATTGGACTTGTAATTGTAGCAGCTTGAGCTGTTCCATATAAAGCTCCTAGAACAAAAGCTGTTGTTAAAATTTTTTTCATAAACACCTTATTTATTAATAATAACTAAATGCTTTTTAGCAATTATAATATTAGAATTGATATTTTAAAAATCAACTATAGTTTATTTTTTTTTAAAAAAGTGTATTAAATATATATAAATACATATTCGACTAGTTTTAAAATAATTTTATTTTTTACTAGAAGCTAAAACTTCTTAAATTTTTTTTGTAATAAATCTACTAAATTTTTCTTATAGGAATACTTTTATCAATTTTTACTTTTTGAATATCTCTGCCACAATATCTTCTTCCTTCAATACAAGCACCTTTATAACAAGCTGGTGTTAATCTTTCAGCTAATTTTTCATATGAGTTATTCATTAAATAATCATGCAATTGTTTGCTCAAATGATAAATTTCCTCTTGCGCAGACCAACATAATCTTTTTTCTTGCTCATGAATTAATCCATTTATGTCACTTAATTTTGTATAATTTATCATCAACCCATATGGTGCAATAGCCAGAAGCAAACTTTTATCTAATATTTTTGTTAAATTAAAATATTGTTTCACAAAATCTAATGCTTTTTCTTCAAGACCTAATTCATCTAAAATTGGTGGTAAATAAAAATTACCCGTAAATGATGGAATCCCCCTTTTAATTGCCCTATGTCTTTGATCTTGTCCCATGGTAGCTATAGATAATTCAACACTTGTTTTTATTGTTGAAATATTATTATCCATATTCTCAGGAGTAAAATATTTTAAATCAACACTATCTTTTGTATCTATATTAAATTTTGCATTTTTATCTAAATCAATGTTTAAAACATTCAAAACTGGTAATTTTTTAATTCCAATTTTATCAAATTTCATTTCTGGAATCCAATTATCAACTCTTCTATATTTATCATCAAATACATATTCCAAATATGGATATTCTGCTAAAACTAAATTTTTCATTTGTGATGTTATTTCTCTCATTTCTGGTGACCATGCTGATCTGTAAATTGCACTTAATGTCGATAAATTAATAGAATAATCCAAAGCTGTTGGTGAAATTGTAGAAATAAACATTCTCATCTGCTCTTGTGCTATTTTTCCAGCATTCATTTTTATATACTCGTCATTAGCGAAAGGACGTTCTTTCTTTATATGTTGTTCAACGAGCACTGTAGCTTTCTCTATATTATTAGCATAGATTTCTCTACCAAGTTCTATAAAATCCATCACTTTTTCAATATCACATTTTGGCCAATATGATAAAATATAATTTTTTATTTCATCAAAATCTGGTTTAGAATACATCTTTGAAAATCTGCCAGATCTTTGATCAGTATTATAAAAACTGTGTGTTAAATGCAATCCAAAAGTAGCAGCTGAAACTGACAAACCACTGATATTAAAAGTAAAATAATTATGCTGAAATGTCGTGTGATGTCCAGTCTTAAAAAGGTTGTTTTCAATATCCATTGTAGCACCAATTTCTGGAACAGTAGATGTATAACAAGTTTTAGCGGCATGGCTAATTAATGTGAGCGGATCTAGATCTGTTTTTGCAATTAAATTTACTTTTATCATTATATTTTTTTATTTTAATAACGCAAAACTATTGTCAAAAATTATCTATGAAAAAGCAAGAATAAAATTTATTTACTTTTTATTCATAACCTATAGAATATATTATAGATAAAAAAGGGTAATTTTATGGAAAAAGAAAAAGTTGAACAAACATCAAAAAATGATGAAAAAATAATAAAAGAAATAAAGAATCAAATAAATGAAAAAATTAGACCTGCATTAGTAATGGATGGTGGAAATATAGAATTTGTTGAATATAATAATGGAATATTAAAAGTAAAATTGTTAGGTGCATGTCATGGTTGTCCAATGGCAAGTATAACTTTAAAAAATGCCGTATTTGAAGTATTAAAAGAGTATATTCCTGAGATAGAAGAGGTAATTTCGGTGCCTTTTGATAAAGATGAAATGGACGAAGAATTTGATATTTAATTAATTGTTGGTATTTAATGGAAGAAGAGTTTAAAACGAGTAAAAAAAGACTAAATTTTAATACTAAGTTAGATAATATTGAATTATATAGTAATGAAATAGAATCTGATGATGGTAGTACTACAGGTAGAACTAAATTAAATAGCTCAACAGATTCCGATAATGAAGGTGTGATCTCGGTAAGAAGTATATTAACTAGAGAACAAATAATAGCTAAACATTTTAAAAATAAGCATAAAATAAATAGATTAATTCTTGAAAAGGCTAGCGATTTTAGAAAATTATTGGATTTTTCATTCGATATAAGTGTAGATGGCGATGGATCATTCACTTTAATGGTCGATGAAGATGACGGTGACTATGCTGAATCGTTTGTTGAAAATATGCACCCGCTTAAGATAATTATTGTCAAAGTCAAAAATTTGAACAGGAAAGGAGTAGAAAAAGATGTTGCAAGAGTTTTATAAAACTTATTAAATTATTAATTTAACTTTTTATTTCTTAAATAAGCTGGAATATTTAGATTTTTATCATCTGTATTTTTATTACCGTTTGAATTGTTATCTTTAAATTCTATTTTTCTATTTTTTGATTTGAACACTGTAACTTTATTGGCTTTTTCTTCTTTTTCAATATCATCTTTTTTTGCAAAAGGGTCTAAAAAATTAAATAAGAATCCAAATAATTTATTATTATTTAATTTATCATCTTCATCAAAGTTTGGTTTACCAGTATCAAAAAAATCATCATCAGTTTCAGATTCATTATTAGCAGAATTACCTGTTAATCTTGTTCTTGATCTAGACTGTGAATTAACTTGCATCTTATTTTCGACAATTGATGATTCAATACTATCCAATAATTCATCTTTATTTTTTTCATTATCGGTATTTTCATTTAGATTATTAGAATTTTCACAACTTTCATTAACGAAACTATCATTATTAACTTCTTCAATATTAGCCACCTCTTCTATATTTGGTTTGCTAACGTTCAGTGATAAGTCATCTTCATTTTTTTCTTTAATTCCAGTTGCAAAAATTGAAACTCTGACTCTGCCTTCTAGTTCTTTCATGAAAGCGGTTCCAACTTTTATTACTGCTTTATCACCACCTATTTCTTCACGAATTCTTTTTGCTGCTTCATCAAATTCAAATAATGTTATATCTGGAGATCCAGTAATATTTACCAAAGCTCCAGTTGCGCCATTTATATTTATATCTTCAAGTAATGGGTTTGATAAAGCTTCTTCAACGGCTTTTATAGCTCTATTTTCACCTTCCGCTTCACCCATTCCCATAATAGCTCTACCCATCTTTTTTATCACCATTCTTACATCAGCAAAGTCAAGATTTATTAAGCCAGGCATAGTTATTAAATCTGTTATTCCTCTTACACCTAAATACAAAACGTTATCTGATAATGAAAAAGCCTCTTGCAATGTTGTATCTTTATTCGCCACTCTAAATAAATTTTCGTTTGGTAAAACGATCATAGTGTCGACATATTTCTTTAATTCTGCGATACCTTGTTCAGCTAATTTAACTCTTACCTCAGCTTCATATTGAAA
>Ga0172378_10004470_pt1 | contig 13091 bp, 12 predicted proteins | sample GrowelOW332metaG_FD_119755 | JGI IMG/M metagenome (GOLD analysis project Ga0172378, IMG submission 119755) | Groundwater microbial communities from an aquifer near a municipal landfill in Southern Ontario, Canada - Pumphouse #3_1 metaG | ecosystem: Environmental > Aquatic > Deep subsurface >...
ACCAGCTTAGCACCACCGAGCCTCAAAACCACCTGGATCAGTGTGGCAAGTTTACTGGTGTCTTTAATTGCCGTGGTGTTAAGTGCCAAAGCCATTTCACCTACGCTTGAAAAACTTTTAGAGCATGTAGGTGCACCTGTGGCGACTTTAGGGATTTTAATTGCCGCGATTGTATTGCTGCCTGAATTTGGTGCGGCCATGCGTGCAGCCAAAGCTGATAAATTACAATCAAGTTTAAATCTTGCCATTGGCTCTGCGATTGCAAGTATTGGTTTGACGATTCCTGCCGTGGCTATTTTGGCCGTGATCATGCAGTAGCCCTTAGAATTAGGGCTTGATGCAAAATCCTCTGTGCTGTTGGTACTGTCTTTATTTATTGTGTCGCATTCCTTGCGCACTGGAAATACCACCATGTTACCGGGTGTATTACACATTTGTTTATTTGCCATTTACTTGTTTTTAAGTTTCGTACCATAACAATTCGCGCAACACCAGCAGAGGATTGCTGTACACATCACCACTTATTCAGCTTATAATGCGCACTGTGTACGCAACTCCTTTGTAAAATTATGAGTAAACGAGATTCTTCGTTGTCTAAAGACCAGTACAACTTATTAAACGCATTTAAAAAGCAAATCAGCAATCCACATGCAGCGGTTAAAATGCCCGAACCTCAGGTTGAAGTTGACCCAATTGCTGAAGAGATGGCGCTATTTGCCAAAGAAATGCGTGGTGTACAAAAGCTTGAGGCCAGTAATCGTGCCCAAGTTCGCGTGGCTGCTCAAAAAAAGCTCGATGCACAAACCTTAGCCAAGCGTGCCGCTGCCATGGGACCGATGCAAACCGATGATGCTTTGCTCTCAGATACGGTTGCAACCTTAAATCCTGTGGGTAGCCAAGCCAATTTAAGTTATCGTATTGCCACTTTGCAGCATAAAGTATTTGAAGATTTAAAAGCCGGCAATTTACGTTGGTTTGAAGCCGTCGATTTACATGGCTGTACCGTAGAGCAAGCCCGTGTTGCTGTGCTACAAATCATTCAAATTGCCAAAGATGAAAATCAAAACGTGATTAAAATTGTGCATGGCAAAGGCCCAGATGCCATTTTAAAAACCTATGTGAATGGTTGGTTACGTCAACATCGTGATGTGTTGGCATTTGTCAGTGCACCTGAAAAACAAGGTGGGACTGGGGCCGTTTTAGTGTTATTAAAACGCTCAGAAAAAAACCCAAAGTTTAATCAGTAATCGTATTCTTTTTTAAAGGCAGGCATTTGCGCAGATTTCTGTTACAATGCCGGCCTTGTTCAATATCAGTGTAAGTGAACACGTCTTATGTCTATGCAGCAATCCTACGCAAACATCCTAACTGCCGTTGGTGAAGATTTAGATCGCCCAGGTCTTAAAGATACACCTGTGCGTGCTGCTAAAGCTTTTTCGTATTTAACGTCTGGTTATAGCAAAACATTAGAAGAAGTGACCAACAATGCGGTCTTCCCTTCTGATAACCGCGAAATGGTGTTAGTGAAAAACATTGAATTTTATTCATTGTGTGAACACCATTTATTGCCATTTTATGGCCGTGTGCATATTGCTTATTTACCAGAAGGTCATGTTTTAGGTTTATCTAAATTTGCCCGTATTACCGAAATGTTTGCGCGTCGTTTACAAATCCAAGAAAACCTCACCCAGCAAATTGCCGAAGCGGTGGCTGAAGTGACTGGTGCGCGTGGTGTTGCTGTCGTCATTGACTCAGCACATATGTGTATGATGATGCGTGGCGTAGGTAAACAAGAATCGACCACACGTACCGTATCTTTTACTGGTGATTTTAAAACCAATAAAGATGAGCGTCGTGAGTTTTTATCTGCGGTGCCAGAAAGTTATTAATCAAATCAGCCTCAACTTGTTTGAGGCTTTTTTATAGGATGACAGCATGACTCAACTGTATATTGCCGGCCAAGGACCTGCTACAAGTGATACAACGCTTGACTATCCACGGCCTGATCGTTTGGTTCACGGTAACCCGAAGCGCCTCACCCAAAGTTTATATGAACATCCCAACATGAATGCCGGCATTTGGCAATGTGAAGTCGGGGCGTGGAACATTGTCTTTGCCGCTAATAAACAAGAATTTTTTCATGTTCTTGAAGGTATAGTCCGCATCCATGATGCTCACGCTCAAAGCTTTATAGAAGTTAAAGCAGGCGATGCAGGTGTGATTCCACCGGGTTTTGTGGGAACCTTTGAGGTCGTTGCCGCTGTTAAAAAATATTTTGTGGTTGTTGATTCTTAAATTCAACCTGCCGAATGGCAGGTTTTTTTCAATTAAAATAACTTCACATCCCCTCTACATATCGCTACACAAGCGTGCCGATATTTATCCTACAGTAACAGTGATCTTTCACCACAGAGGATAAAGTCATCATGGCAGAAAGCGCAAAAAAAACTGAAAAGAAAGCCTCCACTGCTAAAGCGAAAAGCACTGAGGAAAAAGTGAAAAAAACCAATACCCCTAAAAAAGCAGAGGAAGCCAAAGCTAAGACTGCTAAAAAACCTGTAAAAAAAACCGCTAAAGCAAAAGATGCCGACAACAAAGCCAAAACGGAGGTTAAAAAAACCGCCAAGAGCAAAAAGGCAGATACTGAAGGCAAAGTCACTAAAAAAGCAACGCCTGCTAAGAAACCAAGCAAGGCCAAAACCAGCAATAAAAGCTCTACAACAAAAGAGAAAAAAACCACCACCAAGAAAGCCAAATAACCCACATAATAAAGCCCCATAATTGGGGCTTTATTGCATAAGGAACTGTCGATGTCCAATCTACCTATTCCACGTCGTGCCGCTCGTGTGCAATCTAATAGCTTTGACTATAGTTTAGATTTTAAAAAGATTAATTTTCGCCTACGACCTGAGCTGTATCGTATTGGACGCGGTGAACAAGGCGTGTTATTAGTCGAACCGTATAAATCGGAGATTTTGCCACATTGGCGCTTTGCCGATGTAGAAAAAGCCACACAAAGCAGTGAAAAAATTTATCAACTTTTTTTAGATTATTTAGCACAACACGATTTTGTCGGCGCAGATATGGCGCGCAAATTTTTGCAAATGGGATATACCCGTGCACGGCGTTATGCCAATCATCAAGGTGGTAAAAAATACAAAGGTCCGGTACCTGAGGACAAAAAAGGCTTAAGTGGTGCACATGGCCGTGAGGAGTTACCACGCAGTCCAGAAGATCCAATTAAAGCCCAAGCTGCTGCTATCTTTAAACAAAAATGGGATCAAGCTAAAAAACATCCCGACTACCTCAGCCAAAAACAGCAGTTTTTAGATGGACTTAAAAATACTGCACAAAACTAAAACTAAGTTTGTCCCAATCTTGATTGTCTTGGGTTTGGTATTCATAGCCCACACGAATAGCTTGATGCTGTTGCCAACTGTATTGTAACTCGCCTTTGGTTTTCAACTGCCACTGATCTACATCATCCCAAAAAGGCAATTCCACTTGCAGCACACTATTGATCTGATCCGACCATCGACTTTGACAGCCCATGGTTGGACCAATACCGGTACGCCAACCTAAATCTAAAGCTTTACCGGCTTGCAATTGATTTTGTAACTGTCCATAGCATAAATGCTGTTGTTGACCGAATAAAGCACTGTAACCTAGCTGCGTTTTAAGGTTGATCACCCCATGTTGTTGCCACTCACTAAATTGCCCCGTTGCATCTAGTGCTTCTTGCTGCCATTGCAAATTAAAGCCCCAACTAATATCACTTTTAAAGGCGGTGATCGGGGCGTAGGTATTGACACTTAATATATTGAGCTCACTGAGCTTGAGTCGATCATCACGATACTGCAACGTGCCATCTAACACTTGCAACTGTGTACCCAAGCGAAATCCGGCCTGTGGGTCAATTAAATCGTGGTAGGCATGACGATGTGAAATTTCCACCACCTCATCGCCTTGCACCCGAGCCAACGTAACCTTCAGGTTTTTGGCGGCATGACTTTGACTTGGGTCGGCTTTAGGTGGCATTGGCTCACTGCGCTGTTGCACCAGATCAAGTTGGCTTCTGAGCACCAAAAGATGGCGTAATTTAGGTTGTGCTTGCTCAGCTTGCACTTGACGACCGGTGAGTTGTAAATATAAGGCGTCATAGGCCATCTCAAGCACTTTAGCTTGCTCATCTGCTGATAAGGGCTGTAACAATTGTTCAAATTTTTCTTTAGGTTGCCCAATTAAAGTTTGTGCCGTTACCGCTAGAGCTTGACCATGTTGCTTGGCTTGACTATTCAGCTGAGTTTCCAAAGCCGGACGGTAATGGGTGTCTTTAACTAAACCGTTTGCCTGAATTGCTTTTAAGGTTTCAATCGGCATGGCGACGTGTTTAAAAGCCTGTTGTAATTTTAATTCAGGTCTGACTAAATCAATTAAACCCAATAAACGATAAGCACAATTGTCTGAAATAAAATAATAAGGAAAACTCACCTGTTGCATTTCCCACAGATGTTGCACCATAAATTGTACTTCTTCAGGGCGCAAATCTAACTCATACTCCCATAGATCGCGACTTTCAAAGTCGCCATATTCTTTTACCTTACGATAATAAGGCAAAATCGAATATTCACCCGGATACTGCCCCGTAAGCCCCTTCCATGCAAATGCCAAATCGTGTCCTGAGGTGACGGTTGCGGCATAATTAACGGCATAAGAGCTTAGATTTAACTCGTGCTGCTGATCGGGATCAATACGCAATAAGGTATGTCCAAACATTGAGCTTGGATTGCCCATAAAATCTGTGGCATAAATCAAAGTGGCACGATGCGGTTGAATCTCCTGCCACCATTTATCAAATTTTGGACAGCTAACCTGCGGCAATTGCTCAACATCAATGTTTAGGCTACGTATCAGCCATTGACTACGCGCAGGAAAGCGACAACGTACTGATTCATCCGCTTGGGTTTTTTCAAACAATGCTTGAATATGGGCATTTAATTCATGTTGAGACTGATGTTGACCTTGAGGGGTTAAAAAGAAATGTTTTGCTGCAACGTCACTTTGACCCTCTATGCGATAGGTTAACTGCTGCCAAGTCGGCTGTTGATGTAAACTAAGTTGTTGGGCACGCTCAAGATAAGCGGTTTGCGCCCATGTGGTCGCAGGAAAGAATAAACTAAAAGCTAAAAGACAAGAAAAACGTGGCACAGCGCTGGATGCTCTTTTTATTATGAATTGAAAAACAGCCCTGCCCGTAGGCAGAGCTGATAGCATGGCTTAAACGTAGGCTTTTAAGACGTCGTCTTTGGCCATCACTTGTTGTAATGATGCAAGTACTTCAAGGGTGTTGTCTGAAGCATAAATATTTTTAAAGTTGGCTTTAGATACTGCAAAGAAACGCGCTTTATCTTGTGATTTAATCTGTAGCAATTCAGCCAAAACATTTAAGTTTTCACCTTGACCTACCGCCATATCACGCGCTAAATTTTCAGCATTTTCATTGGTAAAAGTCACGACTTTGGCAGTAACAGTCCCTGTACCATTACAGCCTAATGTACCAAATGTAATACCAAATAACTGATTAAGGAAAAGACCATTGGTGGTCGCTGCCAAAATTTTTGGTGCTTTACCAGATTGCCCTGCCCACACTTGTGAACCAATACCACAGCCTGCATCGCTATCTGCAAATGCCGCAGCAGAACCAAGTGCCAATACACAACCTAAAGCGATTTTTTTTAACATAGGATGATCTCCAAATTATTGTGATGTTGTTCTAGTTATGTTGTATAAAGTTGTTTTATACAGACCTAAAATAACCAGATCATCTTAAAAACACAAAGCATTTTTGATATTTTTAAAATAAAAAAGCGGGCAATCCCCGCTTAATGTAAATGCCAATCGCCATTGTCACGGCGTTTCCCTAAAATTTTAAGTACCAACACCAAACTTAACAGCAACAATAAATACCACGAACCCAGTTTACCCCACCCAACCATATGCCATGCGTCGATTTGACTCGGATACAACCAAATTTGATAAAAGGTACTAATGTTTTCTGCAATCCAAATTAAAAAAGCCAACAGCCATAATATCGGTAACATGGGTATTGTCAGCTGATGATGGGTTAAGCGAAAACAAATTTTAGTCGACCAAAACATCCATGTGCTCCATGCAAAGAGCGCATAGCGAATATCGGGCACAAAGAATTTACTCATAAAATTGATATACGACAATACCGCCAACATCAGCATATGACTAAATTTGGGTAAGGCACTCAAAGTTACGCTATATAAACGCAAAGAGCGCGCAAAAAAACTGCCCACTGCCGAATACATAAAGCCAGCAAACAGCGGCACTGTCATGATTTTAAAAATAGCGGGCTGCGGGTAATGCCATGAAGCAATTAAAGGATGGGTCAAAAATATCTCCATTACCATCGCCATGAGGTGAAACAGCGCAATCACCTTGGCTTCTGCCCAGGATTCTAGCTTTAAATACAACAAGCAAATTTGTATCAGCAAAGCATATAGCAGCAAATAATCGTAACGAAATAAGCCTAAAAACAGATCGCTTCCCATGGGTGCAGTCACTGCAAAGGCAATCAGCAATAAAATACCAAATAAGGCAGCCGAAGCTGCCTTATAGGAAAATTCTATGCTGGATTTAACAATATTCAGCACAATCAAACCTTATAAATATTTAGCGCTGTATTCATGCACAGTATCAATAAACGCTTTAGGATGCTCAGGATTGACCCATTGGGTAATACCATGTCCTAAGTTAGCAATGTAACCGGTTTTTTCACCACCAGCATAAGCATCATCCAGCATGGCTTTGGTGGCCTGTGCAATCGCACTTGGGCTGGCATATAAAGTCGATGGATCTAAATTGCCTTGTAAGGCAGCACGACCTGCGACCGTTTGGCGGGCCACTTGTAAATTGGTGGTCCAATCTAAACCAAAAGCGTCTGCACCTGTGGCAATCATTGGCTCTAGCCACTGTCCACCACCTTTGGTGAATAAAATCACCGGAATACGACGTCCATCTTTTTCACGTTGTAAACCTGCAACAATCTTTTGCATGTAGTTAAGCGAAAATTCAAGATATTCACGATGTGCCAATGCACCACCCCAACTGTCAAAAATCTGCACTGCTTGCGCACCGGCATCAATTTGAGCATTAAGGTAATCGGTCACGGCCACCGCTAAACGATCTAACAGTGCATGTAAGACTTCTGGTTGTGAATACAACATATGTTTGGTAAAGCGAAAATCTTTACTAGAACCGCCTTCAACCATATAGGTCGCCAACGTCCAAGGACTGCCTGAAAAGCCAATCAAAGGCACTTGACCGCCTAAAGCTGAGCGAATGGTAGAAACTGCATTCATCACGTAATCTAAGTCAGATTTGGCATTAAAGCTGGGTAAGTTTGCTACGTCTTGCTCGGTACGTACGGTTTTACGAAACTTCGGGCCTTCACCCGCTTCAAAGTACAAACCTAAGCCAAGCGCATCGGGTACAGTTAAAATATCAGAGAATAAAATCGCTGCATCTAAATCATAACGACGCAAAGGCTGTAAAGTCACTTCACAAGCAAAATCATTATTTTTGCAAAGAGACAGGAAATCACCCGCTGTGGCACGTGTTTCACGATACTCAGGCAGATAACGACCTGCTTGGCGCATCATCCATACAGGGGTGGTATCTACAGGCTCACGTAATAAGGCACGTAGAAAACGATCGTTCTTTAAGGTCGTCATTACTTTCCTATCTTCATTTATAGTCTGATCTGCATCATAGCAAAAAGCCTTTAAATTGAATAACCTCTTCTGCCTTAAAAAAAGCGATTAGCTAGAGTGGAAAAAATTATGCAGACACAAAACAACTACTGCAAAAACAGCTCTTTTCTGTAATACTTGTACCGTTACTATGAATGTAAATAAATAATTTTAAGGTTGAATTACATGTTCGTTCGCACAGTGCTCGCAATGAGCTTAAGTTGCATGTTTGCTGGTACGGCCTTTGCCGCAGCAACTGCTGAACAACCCTTAGAGCCACAAGTGGTGTCAATGGCAGAGCAAGCTCAAGTGACTGCTGTGGCTGACCCGATTGATCCGCTTGCCACCAGCGCTTCATCTGCTGCAATTAGCCCCCAAGAACAACAAGATTTAAATCAAGCCACCAGAACGCTTGATGATTTACAACGTGCTGAAAATACCACTGCCGATGTAGGTGTTGCAGCATCAGAGGCAACTACACAGCCAGCAACACAAGCGGTAAAAGCCTCTTGGACACTCGATGGCTTAAATAATGCCACATGGTATGACAATATTGGTAAAGGTCAATTTCCAGTTTATGCGCGTGCCCACGTAATGCTGAGCAACTCATATGCATCACCTGGTGCAATTGATGGCACCAGCGGTAAAAACACCTTAAAAGCCATTTCTACGTTCCAACAAATTAATGGTTTAAAACCCACAGGTGAACTGACCCAAGAAACATGGGATACCTTAGTGGCTAAACAAGGTTCGCGTCCTGCTTTTGTTGAATACACCATTACACAAGCCGACAGCAAAGTGCCGATGGTCAAGTCAATCCCGCGTGACTATGCCTTACAAGCGAAAATGCCGGGTTTGTATTACACCAGCATGAGTGAGATGTTGGCAGAAAAATTCCATATGGATGAAGGCTTTTTAAAACAGCTGAATCCAAAAACCAGCTTTAAAGTTGGTGATAAAATTCTGGTGGCCAATGTCAGCAACAAATTACCAGAAGATATTCATTTAATCGTGGCACATAAAGGTGCTAAACAACTGTATTTATTTAACAGCCGTAATCAAATGATTGGCTCGTTCCCCGCCAGTATTGGTAGCACCAATACCCCATCACCAACCGGTACTTATAAAATTACCGGTGTAGCACGTAACCCACATTATAGCTATTCACCATCAAACTTTGTTCAAGGCAACAACTTAAAACCGTTGTCTTTACCACCAGGTCCAAATGGTCCCGTGGGTAATATTTGGATCGGTCTAAGCAAAAAATCCTTTGGTATTCACGGTACACCAAGCCCATCGATGATTTCTAAATCATACTCGCATGGCTGTATTCGTTTAACCAATTGGGATGCCAATAATTTAGGTGGCAAGGTTAAATCCGGTGTTACAGTTAAGTTTTTAGAATAATCCCCAAAAAGCTCGCGCAAGCGGGCTTTTTTAATATCTTCATTGTTGCAATTATAGAACAAAGTGTCACTTATAAAGTGTTTATCTTTATTTTGACACTTTATAAAATAACTTCTAATGAAACAAGAATATGAGACAGCACACATGAATGCTTATCTACACCGTAGTGAAGACCGTGGACATGTCAATTTAGGTTGGCTCAACAGTAAACACAGTTTTTCTTTTGGTAATTGGTACAACCCTAAATATATGGGCGTGAGTACTTTACGGGTGATTAATGATGACCATATTGCCGGTCAGCAAGGTTTTGGTACCCATCCGCATGACAATATGGAAATTTTAACTTGTGTGTTAAAAGGCACTATCTCGCATCAAGACAGCATGGGCAATAAAGGTGACATTAAAGCCGGTGAATGGCAGTTAATGAGTGCTGGTAGCGGTATTCAACACAGCGAAATGAATCAATACGATGAACAGGTGCATTTATTACAAATTTGGATTCATAGCAATGAACGTGATGCCGTACCGACCTATCAGCAAATTGCTTGTGATGTACGAGAAACGCCAAATCAGTGGCATGTGATTGCAGGTCCAAAAGATAATGCACAGATGCATTTAAGACAGCAAGCTGAAGTAAAGTCTGCTTTTTTACAGCAAGATCATCGCTTAGACGTGCAAAGCGTGCATGGTTTAAACTATGTACATGTCATTGATGGTGCGGTAGAGATTGGGGAACATTTGGTCAAAGCCGGTGATGCTTTATTGTTCCGTGATGTTGCCCAAATTAAAGCACTCAATGATGCGCAAATGATTTGGTTTGATTTAACTGATAATGCTTGAAAAAAGGCCCGCATTTGCGGGCTTTTTTATAGCGCTTACTATGGTTTTTGCCCATATTGATCTGCCATCACTTCAATCAGTTGTTCAGGCTTGATATAGGTTTGAATGACACGGTGTAAGTCTTGGGTGGTGAGTTTTGCAAATGCTTGGTCACGCGCAGCACGACTTTGCATGGTTTCGTTATATTGCAGCTGATTGGTCAGCATACGATGAATGTTACGTTCATCTTCTAAATTGGTCACACGACGCTTTAAGAGTGCGGCTTTGGCTTCTTCTAACTCTTGTTCGGTCACGCCTTTGTCAATCAAGACTTGCAGCACTTGCTGTACCGCTTGCGACACCTGCTGAGATTTGCCAGCTGAGTAATTGGCTGAAATACTCAAAGCACCCGATTTCACATCCCGATGGGTAGTTAAACGACTGCTAAAACCATAGACCAAACCATTTTTCTCACGTAGCTCTTTGGCCAAACGTGACGATAGCTGTGAACCACCTAAAATATGATTGAGGACGCTCAGTGCAGGCGCATCGTGATCTTCACTGCTGACCGGCAGCGTCAGTAGTGCCGTATAACTGCCAAATTCACGCGGTTCTGCAAACACATGATGTTGTCGTGCTGGATAAGCTTTATAGGTAGGTAAAATGCGCTCGAATTGTGTTGTTCCGGGCCAATTCCCTAACTCTTTTTGCAAAACATTAAGCATGAGTGGCGCTTTAAAGTCACCCGTGACTGCCACTTGTGCATGCTTTAAATTAAAAAACTGTTGGTAAAAAGCTTGAATATCGGCATTAGTGGCACGTTTTAAATCAGCTTTGCTTAACTCAGGATCAAAACGATATAAAAAATCTCCCGGTTGATACTGCTCTAAAATTTCTGCCAATTTAAAGCCCATGACTGTGTCAGGTTCGGTATAAGGGCGATCTAATGCGGCTAAGGTTTGATTGCGAATCAACTCAAATTCTTTGTCTTCAAATTTAGGCTGTTTTAAATTATCTAAGATAAATTTAAAGTATTCCGCAAAATGCTCTTTTTTGGCAGATACTTGAATAGTAAAGCTGTTGGTGCTGCTTGACACTTGAGCATTACCACTAACCCGAATAGATTCATCAATCAGTTGCTGACGTTCATATTGCTCTGAGCCACGCAGTACCAAATAAGCCGTTAATCCCACCAATTCACGGCGCTTAAACAAACTCTCATTACTACCAAAATCAATTGAAATGGTGGCATAGGTTTTATCATCTCGCGTGGTGGTTGGAAACAGCGCGTATTTCACGCCATTGTCTAAAGTGCCACGTTGAATTTTTTGCTCAACTTGCTGTAGCTTAGTTTTAGCACTTTTCACATAGCTTTTGACTTCAGTTTGATAGCTCTTGACCTCTTTAAACGCGGGTACAACCACACTTTGCTGATCTAAGGTTTTACTTGGCGCTGCTGTAGCGAGTGTAGCCGCTTTTTTGTCTTGTTCAGGGGTAGGTTCAACCGTGGCACTAATACGATATTGTGGGTTTAAAAATTGCTGTAAAGTGTGGTTAATTTTTGCTGCATCTAATCGTTGCAAACGCTCATGGTCGCTAAAATAGGCTTGCCATTGCCCCTCACGATTGACCACATAATGCGTTAAAATACTCATCATACTGGCTGAACTTTTCAGCGCATTTTCCATGCCATTTTTTTGCATGTTTTGAATGCGTGTGACTTCGGCAGGGCTAAAATTGGGCTTAGAGATTTCCACTTGCTCAATTAAAGCATCATTAATGGCTTTGGCATCATGTTGGGGTGAATACACTGCGGCCATGACTGCAATATTACGCTCTTGATCGGAGGCATCCAATGCCATCACACCTGTGGCAATGCCTGACTCCACCAAAGGCACATACAGCTTACCTGTCGGCTCCAAACTGTATAAATAAGGGGCAAAGGTCATCGCATCGGTTAACGCCGAGTGTTTAGGCTGCATATAAAAGTTAAGCTTTAAATAATCACTGCCTTTGGCCACATGAAATTGGCGTTGCTTTAATTGACTGATATCAAATTCAGTTTTGGCAGTCGCTTGAGGTAGTGTACGCTGAGCAATCGCACTAAACTCACGATCAATCTGTTTTAAAACGGAAGTTTTATCAAATTTACCCGTCATCACCAATACAGCATTATTGGGTGCATACCATTTTTGATAATAATCTTGTAAATCTTGAAGTTGAATTGACTCAAGCTCGTGCACATCGCCAATCGGTAAACGGCCTAAATGTTGATTACCATAGGCAGCTTTAACCATTTGATCCATCAGTACCGACATCGGTTGATCTAAACGTACTTCGCGCTCACGTTTAACAATATCGATTTCACCGCTAATTAAATCGGCTTTTAAATCCAGCGCATGCATACGCTGTGCTTCTAAATGCAAGATTTCATTAATGGCTTTTTGTTCTGCCCGCACCACATTGCTATATTGAGTAGAATAATAACTGGTACTGGCATTATTAGATAAAGTGTATTGACTTAAACGACGTTGAAACTCGTCACCAAAGATCGCTTTGGTGCCTTTATTGAAAGCCAAATGTTCAAGCAAATGTGCTAAACCACCTTTGCCCTGTGGGTCATTTAATGAGCCTGTTAAGTAAATGGTATTGATATAAGTACGGCTTTCTTTGGGATTATTGGCAAGAATAATGCGCATGCCATTTTTAAGTTGATATTCTTCGATGTTATGCGCTGAATGTAGCAAAATGGGTGTTGCCCCAACCGTCATACTGCCTGCCATCAACCATAAACACAGCGATAGTTTTTGAACACGCATTAACATAATAAAGACCTAAGCATTATAAACATGAATTGTGATACTTGAGTTAAATAAAAAGTAATGATAATTATTCACAATTACAAGGCTTTGTCTATGTCATCGCTAACTATTTAAGCATAAAAAAACCCTGATCAATGATCAGGGTTTTTTGAATTTGGCGGAAGCGGTGAGATTCGAACTCACGGAGGGGTATAAGCCCTCGTCGGTTTTCAAGACCGGTGCATTAAACCGCTCTGCCACGCTTCCATGGCCGCTATCATATAAA
>Ga0172378_10004471_pt1 | contig 13086 bp, 13 predicted proteins | sample GrowelOW332metaG_FD_119755 | JGI IMG/M metagenome (GOLD analysis project Ga0172378, IMG submission 119755) | Groundwater microbial communities from an aquifer near a municipal landfill in Southern Ontario, Canada - Pumphouse #3_1 metaG | ecosystem: Environmental > Aquatic > Deep subsurface >...
AAAGAAGGTTAACAAATCAGAAGCTGAGATGACCACGACGCCACCAAAGGTGGCCATAATAACAGTCCCCATGAATTCTGAAAGTTGATGCATTCTTGGAGTAAAATCAGAAGTATGATTAAAGTAGTCTTTGGAAAATGAGATCCCCATTAGTGCGGCGAGAACTAAAAATTCACGCATTAAAATACCGAAACGGTCTACTTTCCAATTAGAAAGAAATAATTGCGTTTCTCCGACAGTAATGCAATTTAAGAGAACAAAAATGGTAATTAAGCCTAAAAAAGCCACATACCAAGGAATAAGAGATCGTTTAGAAGAGAAAATACGGGAAACGACGATTAAAAAAGGCAGTATTAATAAAAGTAGATCTGGAATTAAAAAATGAATCATAATGGTTACCTGATCAAATGAGTGTAAATAGGTAAAATGCTTGTATCAATCCATTCAGAGATTCCATTTGGGAACAAGCCAAAGACAAACAAAGAAAGAGCTAAAATAATGATGGTTGCTTTTTCTTTGAAATTTGCATCTTGAAGAGTTTCAAATGCGGGTTGTGTTATTTTTCCATGAAGCATTCTATTTGCTGTTTGTAAAACGTAAATTGCAGTCACTGTAATGGATAAAACCGCTAAAATGGTAACGATTCTCATCATAGAGGATTCATTTTGAAAGCTACCTATAAATATAGTGGCTTCTGCAATAAAACCAGAAAGACCTGGTAATCCAAGGCATGCAAAACCAGCAATTACAAATCCAACTCCAATAAAAGGAACTTTTTTCATTAAACCACCCATTAAGGTGATATCTCGAGTGTGGGTTCTTGAATAAATCATTCCGATAGTTGCAAAGAAAAGAGCGGTTAAGAAACCATGACTAAGCATTTGAAGTACAGCACCTCTAAAGGCAAGTGGAGTCATCGCTGCAAGGCCTAAAAAGATTAGGCCTAAATGTGAAATAGAGCTATAGGCCGTAATGTACTTCAAATCTTTATGGCGTATTGCAATAAAACCAGATAAGAGTACGTTAAAAATTAACAAGTATACAATGTAGGGGAGATAAATGCGAGCGGCTTCAGGCATTAAGAATATGGCGACGCGTAAACAAGCGTAAGGCCCCATTTTCATCATGACGCCTGCGGCAAGCATTGAAACGGCGGTTGGGGCTGCCGAGTGGCCATCTGGCGACCAAAAATGAAAAGGGAATAAAGATCCAGAAACAGCAAATCCCATAAATAGAAGAGGGAAAGCCCACATTTGAAGAGACATCGGCAAAACAACATCACCAAGCTTTAACAAGTTCCAACTATCGATTCCTGATTCTACATAAATCCCAAAAAGGGCTGCAAGAACCATGGAAGAACCTAGAGCTAAAGTGAGAGTTAGTTTTTTAGCACCATAATCTTTATTTCCAGAACCAAAACCACCAATCATTAAGTACATGCATAAGGCTTCCATTTCATAAAAAATGAAAAATAAAAACAAGTCAAAGCTCATGAATACGCCATAAATGCTTGTCCCTAAAATTTGAATTAGAGCAAAAAAGATTTTGGTGTTTCCTTGAATAGACCAACTGACAAGCATTCCAGTGAATACAACAATCGCAGTTAAAAGAACCATTAAAAGAGTAAGGGCGTCGGCACCCACAAAATATTCAGCTCCTATGGTTTTCCACCATGAAAACTGAGTGACAAAGTTTAAGGAAAAAGTACTGCCAGTTGAATTGATGGCCGTATTTGCTAATAAGAATGTTTTTATCGTAAGATAAAGAGCAATTCCTAGAACAACAAAAGCGGAACCTAAATGAATTCGTTTAATCGCTTCGCTATGATGAACTCCAATTGGAATACAAATTAATGTAGTCAATAAAGGGAGAATCCAAATAGAATTAAATAATAACGTATCAATCATATTTTTACCCTATACAGGAAGATTTCCTAAAAAACGCCATAATAAAAGACCAACAATCAGTGTACCTATATAGAAAGGAGCAAAGCCCGATTGAGCTTCCCTCACTAATTCGCCAGCTTTTTTAATAATAAATACAGAACCTTTTACAGCCCCACCAACAACATAATCTTCAAAGAAACGAATGGTTGCTGCAACGCCTTTGAAAATAAATTGTCGAACAAACGCATAATAAATTTCATCAAAGTAAAACTTATGATAGATCCATTTATAAAATGTTTTGCGGTTGGTTTCATCTAAAGCTTTCTTAACATTGGCATAAGGCCTTGCATAGAAAACCCAAGCAAGAAAGATCCCTATTAGAGCAATGATCGCTGCTGCAAAAGGAACCCAATTAGCTGAATGAAGTGATTCAGAAACATTAGAAGTAGGTATATAACCAGGCGTAAAGAACTTTAAAAAGACTTTCTTAAATAGATAACCACCTAAAAACGACGGAATAGCTAAAATGACAATCGGAAGAGTCATTGAAAAGCTTTCTTTAACATGAGCGGTGTGCACGGAGCGAGCATTTCCGTGAAAAGCAAGGAAGAAGAAGCGGAACATGTAAAATGCAGTTAAGCCACTAGTTAATAAAGCGAGACCAAAAACGATAAAGTGCTTCCCTTGTAACGCGGCTATTAATATTTCATCTTTTGAGAAAAAGCCAGAAAATGGTGGAATTCCAGAAATTGCAAGGCAACCGATTAACGCCGCTGCATAAGTCCAAGGCATTTTTTTCCCTAATCCGCCCATTGAATCTAGGTCATTATGATGAACTGCATGGATTAAAGAACCTGCAATTAAGAACAACATGCATTTAAAGAAGGCGTGAGTGAAAATATGAAAAATTGAAGCGCTATAGCCGAGAGTATTGATCGCCATTTCTCCATTGATCAGAACACTTGTGGAACCTAGAGCAAACATCATGTAACCAAGCTGGCTAAGCGTGGAAAATGCGAGAATACGTTTAATATCCTTTTGTGTACAGGCGATGACTGCTGCAAATAGAGCGGTAAAAATACCGACAGTCATGATTAAAGATAGTGTGTCTGAGAATAAAGAGAAGAAGGGGAATAAACGAGCGACTAAATACACTCCAGCGACGACCATGGTGGCACTATGGATGATCGATGAAACTGGGGTAGGGCCTTCCATCGCATTAGGAAGCCAAATATGCATTGGAAACATGGCACTTTTGCCCCAACCACCAATAAAAATCAAAATAGAAGAAACAAATAAAGCTTGTGCTTTAGAAATACTAATAATTCCTAGATTGATTTCATCTAAGAAATCAGCAAGAGATAAGGTATTTAATGCAAAAAAGTCAAAGGAACCGATAATGTAACTTGCTAAAACAATACCTAATAAGAAAAAGCTATCTGCAAAGCGAGTTAAAATAAAGGCTTGTTTTGATGCAGAAACGGCACCTGGTTTTTCGTACCAAAATCCAATCAAAAGATAGCTTGAGATCCCTACTAATTCCCAAAAGAAGAACATCTGGAATAAATTCGGAGCGACCACTAAACCGAGCATTGAAAATGTAAATAAGGATAAAAAAGAAAAGAATCGTGTCGTGGAACGATCCTCTTTCATATAACCAATACTGTAGATATTTACAACAAAAGAAATAAAGGTAATGACGACTAGCATCATGGCGGAGAGAGGGTCAAGAAGTAACCCGATGCTTGCTTTCAAAGAAGAAGAAAAAACTAAAAAGTTATTTTCCCATAAAATCATTCGACCTGGGGCAATGCCACTAGCAAAATAAACATAGCTCAGGTATATGGCAATGAATGCTGCAAAACCATTCAAAATAACAGAAATAAAACCAGCTGTTTTTCTGTAGGATGATTTTAGAAACAACCCATTAATCAAGAAACTGAATAAGGGAAGTAAAAAAATAAAATAACTTAGGGTGGTTAAATTATTCATGTAAACTCCTCAATTCGTTTACGTCAAGACTATGGCGTTTACGATACATTGATACTACAATGGCAAGAGCTATAGCCATTTCACAAGCGGTGACTGCAACTACAAAAAGATTGAAAACGGCTCCTGCAGTAGAGTCCCCAGAAGAGAAATAAGCGAAAGTAATAAAATTCATATTCGCTGCATTTAACATCAATTCTATGGAAATCAACATCGCCACAAGATGACGACGACGAAGTAAACCCCATACACCAATTCCAAAAAGGATAAAAGACAATAATAGGCAATTTAATAAAGTCATTTGTTTTCCTTTGATTTACGAGCTATAGTAATAGAGCAAATTAAAGTCACTAATAAGAGAACACTAATTAATTCAAAAGCAATTACAAAACCATTCGCATCAATACCTAAGAGTCGTATAGCGATCGATTCTAAAGAAGCAAAATCAGAATTTGCTCCTGGTAATGTTCTAATTAAAGATGCATCTGGCAATAAAAAACGCCACATGACAAAGACTAAACTAAGCGATATAACAGCAGCAATAAATGATCGAGGAATTTTAATGGGGAGAGAAGTTTCTCCAAGACGACTTGTGAGTAATATCGTAAAAACAACAAAAATAACAACACCACCTGCATAAATCATCACCTGAGCAATGGCATTAAATTCAGCATGAAGCATTAAATAAAAAACAGCCGTTCCAATAAATGAGAAAATAAGAAAGATGGCACTTTGAAGAACGTTTTTTGCAGTGACAGTCAAAATGGCTGTTACAATAATTATAGTAGAAACGATATAAAAAAAGATATCTACAGTTTCTAAAGGAAACATTAGCCTCGCCCCTCCTTTTTATTTAAGGTCATTTCAAAAGAATCTACGGATTCATTTGATAATTCAAATTCTTGATTCATGCGAATAGCACCAAAAGGACATGCTTCTACACAAAGCCCACATTGAGTACAAGAACCTAGATGGTAAAGATATTTTCCTAAAACTTTTTTACCTGCAATATTTTTGGTCGAAAGTATGTTGATCGATGCATTTGGACACGCTTTTTCACAAATGCCACAAGCCGTACACAAATTTTCTCCATTTTCATCTTCAATTAATTCTAAACATCCTCTATAACGAGAATGCATTTTTAATGTCTTTTTATTTTCTGGGTATTGTTCTGTGACAATTTTATGAGGACTGAAAAAATAACGAACGGTAACAGATAACCCTTTTAAAAGACTAATGGGGCCTGTGATACAACGTTTTGCATAGCGTTTAATATATTCGGCAGTAGAAATAGGTGATACTTTTTGTTTCATAAGAATTAACCTATAATGGCAATGTATGTTGCGCCTAAAGCAAGTAATAATAAATTAGCTGGTAATAAAAACTTCCATTCAAAATCCATCAATTGGTCTACACGAGGACGAACAAAAGTCCAACGAACCACCATATAAGCAGAAATCATGAAAAATACTTTACCTGCAAACCAAATAAATCCAGGAACCTTTAACAATAAAGTATCGATACTTTCAATACCTATTAAAGGAGGGTAGAACCCACCTAAAAAGCATGTGGTTGCTAAAGAAGAAGTAGTCACTAAGTTGATATATTCAGCAAGATAGAACATGGCAAAAGCAGTACCATTATATTCTGTATGGTAGCCACCCGTTAGTTCCTGTTCTGCTTCTGCAATATCAAATGGAGCACGATTGAGTTCTGCTGTAGAAGAAATAAAAAACATGATAAAAGCGATAAAACCAAGTACAGGGATCTTAAAAATCCACCAGTCAAGAATTGTTCCAGATTGGCTTTGAGTGATGTCCATTAGATTGGCAGATCCAGAAACCATTACTACAAATAATAAAACGAGTGCAAATGAAATTTCATAACTTATCATTTGAGCACCGCTTCGAAGGGATCCAAGTAAAGAATATTTATTGTTGGAAGCCCAGCCACCGATTAGAATTCCTAAAATACCAAAGCCATTGACGGCAATAATAAAGGGGATTCCAACGGATAAGTTAGCCACTTGTAGATTATGATCAAAAGGAATCATCGTTAATGCTAGAAATGGGGCTGTCAAAGAAATCATTGGAGCTAAATAAAACAAAAATTTATCAGCACCTTTTGGGGCATAAACTTCTTTGAAAAGCAACTTCATCACATCGGCTATTGTTTGTAAGGTCCCATGAAAACCAAGACGCATAGGCCCTAATCGACATTGGATATGGGCACAAATCTTACGTTCCATATAAATCAAAATAGGAGCAGTACCAATAGCTACGGCACAAATAGCAATAATAGAGATCAGAGCATTTATTAAAAAAGAAATCTCTGGAATAGGAATTATTTCACGAATGAAATCACCCAAAGGGTGTGATATTACAGGATCAATCATCTGTCAATCTCCGGAATCACTGGATCTAACGTCGCTAAAATAGAAACGAGATCCGATATTTTATGCCCTTGCACCATTGTATTTAAGGCTGCTAAATTTGCAAAGCTTGGGCCTCTCGTATGAATTCGATAAGGCTTATCTCCAGAAACGGCGACAACATAAGTTGCATAAAGTCCTTTTGCTGTTTCTGTAGCACTATAATAAGAGCCTGGTTTTAAGCGAATAGACGCTTTTTCTTGACCTCTATATGGCCCTTCAGGGAATTGCTTTATGCATTGACGAAGAATTTTTATGGATTCATGAATTTCAGCAATTCGAACCACGTAGCGATCGTAAGTATCACCGTTGTAAGTCACGGGAACATTAAAATCTAATTGAGAATAAATTCCATACGGGTCATTTTTTCTTACGTCATAAGAAACACCAGAAGCTCTTAAAACGGGGCCAGAACAACCATAAGCAATGGCATCTTCTTTTGAAAGAATGCCGATCCCTTTTGTTCTTTCTAAGACAATGATGTTTGTAGATAAGAATCGTTCGTAATCTACCATTGTTTTTTCAAGGTGTTTTAGAAAAGAGGTTACTCTAGGAATAAAAGTATCTGGAACGTCGTGAACAGAACCACCTGGCCTAAAGAAATTGGTCGTTAAGCGAGAACCAGTGACTTCATCAAGAATATCATGAATCATTTCACGTTCTTTAAACCCAAATAAGAGAGCCGTTTGACCACCAAGGTCTCCACCAAAACAAGCATAAAAAACAAGATGAGAAGCAATGCGACCAAGTTCGGCTAGCATCACTCGAATGTATTCGCCCCTTTCAGGAACTCCGATTCCAAGACCTTTTTCTAAGGCAAGGCAAACACCCCAGTTATTTTGAATGGCTGTTAAATAATCTTGTCTGTCCGAGAGAGCTATATATTGCAAATAGCTCATGGACTCTGCTTGTTTTTCAATTCCTCGATGAATATAACCAAAGTGAGGAACGACTTCAATAATGGTTTCACCATCTAAGCGAAGAGCAAGCCTCAAAGCCCCATGTGTACTTGGGTGCTGTGGCCCCATATTGACAAAAAATTCTTCTGTATCTAAATCGATATTTTCTTCACGAAATCCTGGAGGCAATCTTCTTAAACTCATACAGGCCTCTTCATAATATGTGGATGAGTAAAATCTTTTCTTAAAGGATAGCCTTTAAAGTCATGATCTACAAAAAGGCGACGTTCATCAGGATGATTTTCGAAATGAATGCCGAACATATCAAAGACTTCTCGTTCTTTCCATTCTGCAGCAGGGTAGAGATGACTTATAGAAGGAATTTCGGCTAAAATACTAGTAGCTCGTTTTTCTTCTTCTATGGAATCATCTTTAGGTAAAGAAACTCGAACAAAAAGTTTATGCCCTTTTTCAATACTCATTAATTGTGTGATGACATCAAAATGAGACTCCCAATCGACAGCGGTAACATCTATTAAATAATTTAGATTCGTTCTTTCGTCATTTTTCAGAAAAGAAATCAATTCCACATATTTTTCTTTTGAAACAATGATATCGAGCGGCATATCGTTTGGTCTATCTGGAGAAATCTCATTAGAGTCCGAGTTATAAAGAGTAATCGATGAATCTTGTTCTAAGGCAATTGAAAATAAATCTGTAGCAGAGAGCCCGATCAATGGAGCTTCTGGACGCGGCACCTCTGGAAAAGCATCTTTTTTTACACGAACCGCTTTGTATGGGGATTTGTAATCAGGATTATTTTCCTTAAATTGACGACGCGCTTCGGCTTGCTCTTCATCTTTAATTTTTTCTAATTCAGCCCAAGCCTTTGATGCTTCAGACCAACGGTCTGCATAGGGTTGATCAATTGCTTCGCCTTCTTTCCAAGGGTTTCTAAATGATTCTCTTAGAATTTTATCTCTTAATGTTAAAAGTCCATGAAATAGTGCTTCTGGGCGTGGAGGGCAACCAGGAATAAAAACATCTACTGGAATTAAAGTATTAGCCCCACGAATAACAGAATAATTATCATACATAAATGGGCCGCCAGAAATGGTACATGCACCCATAGCAATCGCGTATTTTGGCCCCGGAATTTGTTCCCAGAGCATTTGTAGAGCAGGAGCCATTTTTGAGGTGATTGTTCCAGCGATAATGAAAAGGTCTGCTTGACGAGGGGATGCTCTAAAAACTTCTGAACCAAAACGAGCAATATCGTATCTGGCCATGGAACTTGACATCATTTCGATAGCACAACAACTTGTTCCATAAGTTAATGGCCATAAAGAATTGGCTCTAGCCCAATTCGCAACATAATCAAGCATGTTTACAAGATGCTTTCCACCAGGAATTGGATCTAATAATCCTGGAACAGCATTCATTATTCCCATTTTAAGATTCCTTTTTTCCAAGCATAAGCTAAGCCGAAAAATAAAATTGCAACAAAAATGACAAGATCAATAAAAACGATGATAGGCACTAAAAGAGTTTCACCAGCCATAATAGTTTTGAATTGAGCGAGAATAGGAAATAGAAATAGCGCTTCAATATCAAATATTAAAAAGAGAAGAGCGAATAAATAATAGCCGACCTTAAATTGAATACGAGCATTACCGTAGGTTTCCATGCCACATTCATAAGGAGCATATTTATTTTTTGAGTCTTTAGAAGCAAACCCTAGTAGCTTGCCTATAATAATAGCGGCAGCAGCAATAAATGCACCTAAAAATAAAAAAAAACCTAAAACATAATATTCAGAAATTTCCATAAAAACCCTTAATAAAAATGTTGTAATTCTTGTAATGTACCAAAAACGGCGTTCCCAATTTGAAAACGTTCTTTTAAATGGCTTGCTAAGTCTAAAAATTCTTTTACTGTCGCTTTATTTAATGCGTCAAGATTTTTTTGAAGATTACTAATAAAACCAGTGATTTGTGGGTGAATAATTTTCAGTTGCATAGAGATGTCAAGTTCTTGGAGAACATGATCTGTGTCTAATCTAGAAGCAATATAGCGAACAGTGGATAATAATTCCTGTAAAAAATAAACGAGAAAAATCTCTTCTTGTAAAATTCCCCAACGTTTATCAGTAGAAAATGAACTCATCTTTTCTGTTTTTCCGTAAAAGATGGAAGCTTGAGCATATTCTAAACAAGTGACTATAATTGTCTCATACTTTTGAATCTGTAATGACATTTGTGAATGCCATATTTCTTTTTTATCTGTCGTTTCAAGTTCAGAAAGAATAGGTTCAAGAGCTCTAAAAGCATAATAAACTTCTTCATAATAGCGATTACGCATTCGACAGTTAAAGGCCCTATTGCGAGTCGTATAATCAGATTTATACTGTATGATGCTCATGATTTAATCACCTCTCTAACTCCTGGTATTTTCCCAATGTCTCTCATTAGAGCATCTACTTGCTCTTTTCTAAATGCTTTAAACACTAAACGAATTCGCCCAGAATATTTTACTGAAGAAACACTCATTCTTTCCAAAAATGCATTGGATTTACTTAATGTTGTTAATACTTCAATAGTAATTCCTTGACGATTATCTGTATTAATTAGCAAATTTGTAGTAAAAGAATCAGATGACTCTGCGTTCCATTCGACCGCCAGAAGCTGTTCTGGAGGGACATTCTCAAGAGACTTACAGTTCGTGTTGTGAACGTTGATGCCTCTTTTAGGAACTAAGACTCCAACAATAGGTTCTCCAGGGATAGGGGAGCAGCAGGAAGCAAAATGAATCAATAAATTCGAGCCGTGGCCTATCAAAATTGGTAGCTGATCTTTAGCTTCTTTTTTGTCTTTTGGAAATAAAAAGAGTTTTAATGAATAAGGGTTTTTCTGACGAGTTGCCGATGTTTTTTCTTCAATAAAGCGTTCTAGATCTGATAGAGGCATTTCTCCTTGACCTAAACGGCTGAAAAAATCATCCATTGTAGAAACACCAAAATAGCGGCAAATTACTTCATTTGAAGGGATTTCTTGAGCCTGAATTTTAAATAATCGAAGCTCACGTTCCCAAATTTCTTTTCCTAAAGATTTGGCTTGTTGAATAATACTTGTTCTCATCCAGCGGCGGAGCTCTTGTTTAGCTTTGATTGTTTTTACAAGTTCAAGCCATTCAGGACTAGGCTCTTGTTTAGGACTTTTAAGAATATGAACCGTTTCACCATTCTGAATAATCTTATCCACTCCAACAACTTCTTCATTGATCTTAGCTCCAATACAATGCAAGCCAAGCTCTGTATGAATAGCAAAAGCAAAATCTAAAACGGAAGCCCCTTCAGGAAGTTCAATAGAATCTCCTTTAGGTGTAAAAACAGTCATTCCTTGTGGCTTTAAATCGATATGTAAAAATTCCAAAAATTCTACAGAATCTGAAATTTCAGATTGTAATTTTGCCATGCGTTCAAGCCAACCAAGTTCCTCTCCGCTTCGTTGAGTCTCTAGTTTATATGCCCAATGAGCTGCAAAACCTTTTTCAGCCGTCACATCCATATCTCTTGTACGAATTTGTACTTCGACCATTTTATTATCTGGACCGATTACCGTAGTATGAATACTTTGATATAAGTTCGGTTTTGGTGTAGCGATGTAATCTTTGAAGCGAGCTTGAAGAGGAGTCCATAAGTTATGAACGTAACCTAAAGCCAGATAGCATTCAGGAATAGATTCTACAATAATACGTATTGCAAAAATGTCAAAGATGTCGTCGATCTGACAGTCACGGTTGATCATTTTATTGTAGATACTATAAATATTTTTAGTGCGCCCTTGAATTAAACAATCAAAATCTTCAAGCGCCATTTTAATTTGAAGAGGGCCAATCACCGCCTTAATATAATTTTCACGATCTTCTTTACTTACAAGTAAGCTATCGACAATTTTCTTATATTCATCGGGATTGATATACTGGAAGGATAAATCTTCAAGTTCAGATTTAAAACGGTATAAACCAAAACGGTGGGTGAGTGGTACATAAATATCAAGCGTTTCTTGAGCGATGATTTTACGCTTTTCAGGCTTCATATAACGAAGCGTACGCATGTTATGAAGACGATCGGCGATTTTAATCATAATCACACGAGGGTCTTTTGCCATCGCAGCAATTAGCTTACGATACGTTTCCGCCTTTTGTTCTGATTTAGATTCTTTTTGAACAGCAGAAATTTTGGTGACGGCATCCACCATAAAAGCCGTATCTTTACCAAATTTGGTGGAAATCTCATCAAGAGTGTGGGGCGTGTCTTCAACCACATCATGGAGAAGGCCTGCTAAAACAGAAGAAATGTCGAGTTTTAGATCGGCTAAAATTTTTGCTACTTCGTATGGATGCTCTGTATAAGGCATGCCGCTTTTTCGATATTGGCCTTTATGTGCCTCAGCAATAAAGGTTACAGCGGTTCTAAGAAGAGTCTCATCCAATTCGGGATTCTTTTTAATAAGAACTTCAATAATATGTTCTTGATTGGATTTTAGACTAATCGTTTCCATATGTTTATAATTTATGAAAAAAAGCTTTTTTTGGCTCAAATAACCTTAAAATAAGGAAGAAAAGACAATATTATTTTTATGATAAATTTTTTCTAGTGTAGAGAAATGAGAAAAAAAAATAAAAGCAACTATTGTTGATGTTAATTTCATTTTTGGCTTTGAAAAAACATATGTTTAGTCGTTATAATCAAATGCATTGCAGTATATTCTTTAAAAAGAAAAAGCCGCTATAACATAAAATGAAATAACGGCATAAAAATAAATATTATTGTTTATGAAAAGAATTAGACAAGGGGAGATCTACTTTGAAGTACAGCAAGTAAAACGGCTACATAATGACAAACAGCTGCAGTTAAAACAAAAATATGCCAGATCACATGATGCCAAACCAACTTTTTATTTAAGTAGAAAATAGTCCCTAAAGTATAAATACCACCTCCAACAATAAGCATCACTATCACAGATGTGGAAAGAGTCATAAAGAATGTCTTTCCTCCAACAAGAAGCATCCATCCCATGGCGATATAAATCATTGTGCTTAAAAACTTAAATCGACCTGCAAAGAATATTTTGAAAATAATTCCAATAAAAGATAAGCCCCATAAAATAGAAAGTAGAGTGATTCCAAATCCATTTAACATATAAATTAATAGAAATGGAGTATATGTACCTGCGATTAAGAAATAGATAGATATATGGTCTAAGATTTTTAAGACTCTTTTTGCTTCTGGCTGCGTTGTTGCATGATAGATTGTGCTAAATGTAAAAAGCATAATAAAAGAAAATGCATAAATTGCAGCAGCCACAATGGCAGAAGGCTTATCTACTTTCGTAGAAATTGCAGTTACCACAGGAAGGCTTGCGATTCCAATTAGAATACCAAATCCATGACTTATGGCGTTAGCCATTTCTATTGTTAGTGGTTTCACTTGCTTGGCAACTGAAACGCCCCCAGTTTTAATTTTTTTATCCATATAGGCAAAAATACAAAGTTTTATAAAAAAAAGATCCTTAATAATTATATTTTCAATTACTTAGTTTACATAATGTTGATTATCGGAAACAAATAGTGGACTTGAATTACACCTTAATATAGGTGCTTTTATGGCTTTATATAGATTTTCTTTTATAGCAAAATGAATATCGTCTTCTTGACTATTTTCTAATTCAACAGCATCATATACAGTACGTTTTGAAAACTTCCATTGTATCATCTATAGAAAGACATTTCGTTCTTAAACGTCCATTTAATCATCATACAAAAACATTTCGTTTCCAAACATCCATTTATTCATCTATATAAAAAGACATTTTGTTCA
>Ga0172378_10004472_pt1 | contig 13086 bp, 12 predicted proteins | sample GrowelOW332metaG_FD_119755 | JGI IMG/M metagenome (GOLD analysis project Ga0172378, IMG submission 119755) | Groundwater microbial communities from an aquifer near a municipal landfill in Southern Ontario, Canada - Pumphouse #3_1 metaG | ecosystem: Environmental > Aquatic > Deep subsurface >...
AAACCGGAAACAGACGATATGCGTGAGGCACCTGCATTGGTGTTAATTGATTTGCTACTTAAAGCCGGATGTAATGTACGTGTATATGATCCTGCAGCTATGGCCGAAGCAAAGAGAAGACTTGGAGACATTGTTTATTATGCGCAAGATATGTACGATGCTTTACTTGACGCAGATGCTTTATTGATGGTTACAGAATGGAAGCAGTTTCGCTTGCCGGGATGGGGAGTTATTAAGAAAGCCATGCGCACTCCGCTTGTAATAGATGGAAGAAATATATACGATAAGAACGAATTGAATGCAATAGGAGTTACATATTATTGCATCGGGAAATAATTACTAAAACAGATATTAATGAAAAACTATGCCGTGCTTTTGCTCCTTCTTTTAGCCCTTTTTTCTTGCAAAGGACAACAGAAAGAGGCTTCAGACGATGCCGCGGAAGACTTGAAAGCAAAAAAAATGCTTCAAGGTATATGGCTGGATGATGAAAGTGATGAAATTCTTTTCAAAATACAGGGTGATACAATCTATTATCCTGATGCAGAAAATGCATCGCTCTATTTTAAAATAAAAAAAGATACTTTCTATACCTATGGTAAAGAAGTCTCTCGTTATAAGATAGATAGGCAAGAACAACATCTTTTCTGGTTTCATTCTCTGTCGGATGACATAGTGAAACTCCATAAGTCTGAAGATGCCGGTGATTCTCTGCTTATGATGGGGCGAAGAAGTACGGAAGTTATACCAACATATTCGGAAGTAACAAAACGGGATTCTGTTGTGACGTATAGTGGAAAGCGTTATCGGGCTTATGTATACGTAAATCCATCAAAAAAGAAGGTTGTAAAAACATCCTATTCTGATGATGGAATAAGCATGGACAATGTGTATTATGACAATGTGATGCATATTTGTGTGTATGAAGGAAGGAAAATGATCTATGGTCATGATATAACAAAAGATATGTTTTCTGATGTTATTCCGGATGAATTTTTAAAGAACGCCATCCTCTCTGATATGGATTTCTATGGAGTTGGAAAAGTTGGATTCCGTTATCAGGCTACAGTGTGTATACCCGAAAGTTCTGTCTGTAATCTAGTAAATCTAATTGTTAGTTTCGATGGAAAGCTAACTATAAAGATTGCTCAATAGTACACGGGATATTTTAGTTATCCTGTACAAAACAATTCATTCTTCTGTACAGAAGAATGAATTGTTTTGTACAGAAGATTACATTCTTTTGTACAAGCGAATAAAAATGTTTCTATTGTCTTTTATAATATCCGGCGTCTGAACTCAGCACAAACAACTGAAGTTGCAATAGCTACGTTCAATGATTCTGAAGTAAGCCTTTCCTGAGGATAGTTGGGTATATAGAGCCTGTTATTAATTAGCTGTTCCACTTCCGGACTAATGCCATTGCCTTCGTTCCCCATAACAATTAACCCATAAGAAGAAAGCTCTTTCGAGTAGATATTATCTCCATTCAGAAATGTTCCATAAACAGGAATATCACCCAATTTACTGATAAGTTCGGGCAATGAGCCATAGTGCAGTTTTACGCGGGCAATGCCACCCATGGTAGCCTGAATTGCTTTTGGGTTATATACATCAACAGTATTTGGGGAACAGAATATATGTTCAATTCCAAACCAGTCGGCCAACCGTATAATTGTTCCTAAGTTGCCCGGATCCTGCACGTCATCCAGTGCCAGACAAAGAGAATTTCGGATAACCGATAAATCAACCGAAGAATTATCTTGTTCAAAAATAGCCAGTACACTTTGCGGTGTTTTAAGAAAGCTTGCTTTTGAAAGTTCCTCATCCGTTACAATAACGGTTTCATTTGCCTGGGCAGAAGAATTCTCGTGCCACCATTCGGCTGTTGCTGCCAGGTATTTACAAGGGAATTTACCTAATAAATCGCCTACCAGTTTATGCCCTTCCGCAACAAAAACATTTTCCTCCCTGCGATTCTTTTTAAGCTCTAATGAATGAATATATTTAATTTTATTCTTACTTATCATCAATTATTGACGTTTAATTATAATTATTTTGAAGCAAAGCTAAAAAGATATTTTTAATAAAGCTATATTTGTACGTCCAATATTTATAATTAGACAGTTTTATATGAAAAGAAACTCCCGTATCTATATATTTTCTTTAGCGTTATTAGCATTTGCTTCTTGTTCAATCACAAAGTATGTGCCCAATGGCTCATATCTGCTTGATGAGGTAAAGATTGCCTCTGATCATCAAGATGTGAAACCAGCAGCATTTAAAAGTTATGTTCGCCAAAACCCCAATTCAAAATGGTTTAGTTTAATTAAAGTTCCCCTTTATACATATAATCTTTCTGGAAGAGATACCTCTAAATGGATTAATAGAATGTGGCGCAGATTGGGAGATGAGCCGGTTATCTATGACGAGGCAATGGATTTTAGGTCTCAGCAAGAAATAAAAAAGGCTCTGAACAATCAGGGATATATGAGTGCTTCTGTAAGATCAGAGAAGAAAATTTCAAGAAAGAAGCTTAAGCTAACCTACACAATTACTCCGGGCAAGCCTTACATTGTGAGGAATTTGAAATATGATATCAGAGATAGGGCGATTGATGCTATTCTGAAAAGAGACTCTGCCGATACTAAACTTAGTAAAGGAATGATGTTTGATATCAATGTGCTGGACGCTGAACGCCAGAGAATAGCTGATATGCTACTTAATCGCGGATATTATAAGTTCAATAAGGAATTTATTACTTATACAGCCGATACTGTGCGCAATAGCTATCAGGTTGATCTAACCATGCATTTGCTTCTTTACAAAGCAAACCAAACCGATGAGCCAAAGAACCATTCCCAATACAGAATTAATAAGGTAAACTTTATCACTGATTATGACGTTCTTCAATCTTCAGCCTTAAGTAGCATAGAAATAAATGATTCTATTCATTATAATGATTATCCTATTTATTATAAAGATAAGCTATATCTTAGACCTAAAATTCTAATAGATAATACTTTTATTCATCCTGGTCGTCTGTATTCCGAGCGTGCTGTTCAGAATACTTATTCTTCTTTTGGCCGACTATCTGCCTTGAAATACACCAATATCCGTTTCTTTGATACTCAGATTGCGGATAGTGCAAAACTAGACTGCTATGTATTACTTACAAAGAGCAAACATAAATCGGTTGCGTTTGAGTTGGAAGGAACAAACTCGAATGGTGATTTGGGTGCGGCAGCTTCAGTTTCCTTTCAGCATAGAAATCTTTTTAAAGGATCAGAGGCGCTTACGGTGAAGCTTCGTGGCGCTTATGAAGCAATATCAGGGTTGAACGGAGCTTATGGTAATAATGATAACTATACGGAGTATGGAATAGAAAGCAATATCAATTTTCCGGTCTTTTTATTTCCTTTTATTTCTGATAACTTCACCCGAGGAATCAGGGCTACAACAGAGTTTGGCGTGCAGTACAGTTATCAGTTACGACCGGAGTTCTCACGTACCATTGCTTCAGCTTCATGGAGCTACAAATGGACACAACGCAGACAAAAAGTTCAGCATCGTATTGATCTATTGGATATAAGCTATATTTACCTGCCTTGGATATCTGCTAAGTTTAAAGAGGATTATCTTAATGATGCCAATTCTATCTTTAGATATAATTATGACAATCATTTGATTGTACGTAGCGGATACAGTTATTATTTTAATAGTATTGGCGGAGCTATGTTGAACAATACCACTGCTTCCAATTCATATTCCATTCGTGTTAATCTGGAATCAGCGGGAAATGTATTATATGGTATCTCAAAACTGGTTAAGCAGCAAAAAACCAGCAACGGCGATTATTCTATTCTAAACATTGCATATGCACAATATTTAAAAGGGGATTTTGACTTTTCAAAAAATATTGAAATAGATAAAAGAAACTCTTTTGCTTTTCATGCAGCATTTGGAGTGGCTTACCCTTATGGTAATACAACAGTTCTCCCTCTTGAAAAAAGATATTTCTCAGGTGGCGCAAACAGCGTGCGTGGTTGGTCTGTAAGAACATTAGGACCAGGTAGCTATAAAGGAGTGGATAATAGCATTAATTATTTGAATCAGTCTGGAGATGTGAAACTGGATTTAAGTATGGAGTATAGAAGTAAATTGTTCTGGAAATTTCAGGGAGCTGCATTTATAGATGCTGGTAATATCTGGACTCTCCGGGATTATGAGAATCAGCCGGGCGGAACTTTCCGTTTAAATAGCTTTTATAAAGAGATTGCATTCTCTTATGGATTAGGTCTACGCTTGGATTTTGATTATTTTGTTCTTCGTTTCGATGGAGGTATGAAAGCGGTCAATCCTGCATATCCATCAGGAAAAGAGCATTTCCCAATTTTGAATCCTGATTTTAGCCGGGATTTTGCCTTCCATTTCGCTGTAGGTTATCCGTTCTAATATTTTCTTGCAAGAACTCTAAATAAGTTATGTTGCAACGTAGCACCATTAAACAAGAATCATCGCGATATGTGCCAGGAAACCATCTGATGAACATTGCTGAATTGCCTTCTATTCATAAGAATACCACAAAGCGAATAGGGGGCAAAGCTAGCTTACATTCCCCCTAAACTCATTAAGATACTTTTATTTGTATAGATCTACAAGCCATTTATCATTCACTTTCACTAAGTCCACTTTTTCTTCTTTTTCTTTTTCAATAAAAGACTTACCACTCATCATGTTAAGCTGAATATAGTTGGATATCTTTAGGTTTACTGTTGCAGTGGAATCTCCTGGATTCACAAGACTTTCTATCACAGTAACCTCTACATCTCCTGCATCTTTCATCATCTTAATATCCTCTTCTTTTACATTAGAAGCTATAAAGGAAAGAATTTTAAAAGCATCCGGCGTACAGTATTTCTTTGCTTCATCAAAATCAAGACCATACATTGCTTTTGAAAAGTTTACAGCAGCCTTCTCTGCTTGTTTTTGCGGTGTTTGGCTACATGATACAATGACAGGAATAAATAGGAGTAGGAAGAGTTGATTTACATTTTTCATGGAGTGATTATTAAACTTATGAATAAAACATACCCTTTAATTCGCAAAGCTATGAATATTAAGCGAATAAATGAAATAATTGAGGCTGTTATTAAACAGAAAGATGGAACTGACCACAGTCAATTCCATCTTCTTAATATTTTATAGAAATAATATTTATCTTGCAGCGAAGAATGCGTTACTCATTGTTGCCTGACGAGCTGCAGTTAATCCCTGAGCATCAAGTGTTACATTCATAGAACCTCCGGTTGGTAAATACAACTGAACTGTTCCGTCTTTCTTCATCTTCATTAAGTCTGAACTAACTCCTTCAGAAACTACGCTCCAAGTCTGAGATTCTTCATTGAATAATAACTCCATACTCTTACCGTCTTTTGTGATAGAGTAACCGTCCTTCAATGTTTCAACCATATAATCACCATTCTCACCTTTTACTTTTTTTACATCTCCTACTTTTGCAACTGGATTAGAACCTGTCCAGAATTCAATAGAGTTTATTACCACAGCATCTGCCAAATAACATATTCCATATACAGGTACAATGTTTAAAGCAAGAAATACTACTTCGTTAACAAACTTATCACTCACGTTTTGATTCCAGGATACTAACTTATTAAATAGGCTAAAAGAGCCAACACATGAACTAAACATGATGCTTCCACTAAGAATCATTGCAAAAGCAATTGACATTTTACTTCTTTTCATTTCTCTGTTATTTTTAGTTATTAATAATAATTGAACAACTATATGAATGCAAATATACAATTATTAATTTAAGAAGTCATAAAACCAGAAAAAATACTATCCTTTATTCTGTTTTGTTAGGAAATGGTCAATAGCATATTTCCCTGGACCAACAATGTACATTATAATATATACAGCCAAATAAATAAATGCCAATTCTTTAACTGCAAAAGGATCTTGCCCATGAATTACAAAAAAGGCAACTAGCATAGTAAATATCATAGGAATCATAGCTAACCGGTATAGTATACCAAAAATGAAACCTAAAGAACAAACAAGTTCACCAAAAATGGTTAAACTAAGCGATATTTGGCTTCCTACACCCAGTGGATCTGGAAATGAAGATGATAACTCCGAAAAAGCATTCCATTTTTGTATACCATGTGATAAAAGTAGCAAACCAAAAATGATTCTGACTGCTAGCAAAAGGAGTGATTTCTTTCTGTCACTCGGTTCTGAAGGAAATAAAAATTTATAAACCATATTTCTTCTATTTTTAATAAATTATGTATAATTTAAAAAAACAAAAAAACATTAAAAAAGTTCATTTTATAATTTATATCCTTTAATTCCATAAAAAAAGATGTACACAAAACTAATAAACGGAACAATAAACCCTATTGCCATATTAGATTCACCAATATATCCCATCAATATGGGACTGAAAGCTCCTCCTGCTACCCCCATAACAATGAATGAAGATGCTTTTTTCGTTAATGTTCCCATATCTCTTAATCCAAGTGCGAAAATGGTAGGGAACATGATTGACATAAAAAAGAAGGAGCAATAAAGTGCGACTAGTGAAATTCCATCCCATGACATCATTACCAGTACCATACATACAGCATTTATAAATGCATATAAAGCAAGCAGCTTATTTGGTGCTGCCCATTTCATTATAAAACTCCCGGACAACCTACCAATCATTAATGATGCCATCCCTCCTAATGATAACATCTGAGACGCATCTTGTTTTGTAAGATGAGAATCTAGCTCCATTACATAATTAATAAAGAACGCAAAAATTCCTGTTTGTGCCGCGCAATATAAAAACTGTCCAATAACAGCTAGCACAAAGTGACGATGGCTCCATATTGAGCGTTTATGAGTTAATGAAATATTGTTTTCTTCCTTTAATTCATCTTCGCTTTTTTCCTGAATATTCGGCAACTTAATTATAAGGAATAATATAGCGACAACAATTACTGCTGACCCGACTAAAATATATGGTAAGGTTAGTGCAAAATTATCTTTCTCGTCTGCTCCGAAAATAAGAGCTCCACCTACTAATGGACCTAATACCCATCCCAGGCCATTAAAAGATTGAGATAAATTAAGTCTTTGAGCACCTGATTCTTTAGGCCCTAAAACTGTAGAGTAGGGGTTTGCAGCAGTTTCCAGAATACAAAGCCCACATGCAATAACAAAAAGAGCTATTAAAAATGGTATGGCCGAATGTACAAAGGCTGCTGGTATAAATGCAAACGCTCCGAGAGCAAAAAGAAACAATCCAAGTATAATTCCCCATTTGTAGCCATATTTTTTCATAAACATTCCGGCTGGGATTGCCATTATAAAATAAGCAATGTATGTAGAAAACTGAACTAACCCTGATTCAGCTTTGCTCATGTGAAAAGTTCCTTGAAAATGTTTATTAAGCACATCAAGCAAACCATGGGCAAATCCCCATAACAAGAATAAACTGGTGACTAGTATAAAAGGTATTAAATATGATTTCCCATTAGGAGTGCTAAATATTGATTTGCTCGTTTTCATGTGTGTTTGTATTTGTTTTCTAAGTTTTTATTAAAATTGTCTCAAAAGTCGTTACTATTTTCTTATAAAACAATAAAATGGTAATATAATCAACGTCTATTCTCTAGGTTTTTTTAGTGATCTTAATAATAATATATGAAGTATGTTATATAACATGCGAAAGATAAGTGTATTGTTTACACTAATTATTATTTTTGCCACAAAGAACTAATATTAATGATTAACAGATATCTTTGAGGCGCTTAGAAAGTTCATTTTTATTCAAAATTGGACTTCTTTATAACTTCGTCTTCTATGTACATATTATTAATATTAAAAAGCAGAGTATCAAAAACTCTGATAAAATGATTTTATATATTATAATATTTACTTTTTAAACACGTAATAACATTATGGAATTATTAGATTGGATTATTATTGGGTTATTTCTTTTAATCCTAATAGGCATTGTCTATTGGGTTATGAAGAACAAAACAGGCGACACAAGCGATTATTTTCTTTCCGGGCGCAGCGAAACATGGTTAACAGTTGGTGCTGCAATTTTTGCTGCAAATATTGGTTCTGAACACTTGGTCGGTTTAGCTGGAGCTGGCGCAGAAAGTGGCATGGCTATGGCGCACTGGGAGATGCAAGGTTGGATGATTCTTATACTAGGATGGGTGTTTGTTCCGTTTTACGCACATAGTAAAGTATTTACTATGCCAGAATTTCTATCAAGACGTTTTAATCAAAACGCAAGTTCTACCTTATCTATCATCACTCTTATCAGTTATGTACTTACCAAAGTGTCTGTAACAGCATTTACCGGAGGTATTTTCCTTGAAACAATTCTTGGAATTGATTTTTGGTACGGAGCGATTGGTCTTGTTCTTCTTACTGGTATATTTAGCGTTCTTGGAGGAATGAAAGGTATCATGGTTATTTCGGTTATTCAAACTCCAATTTTGATTGTAGGCTCATTAACTATTTTAGTATTAGGGTTATTGAAAATTGGTGGAGGTGGTATTCTGGAAGGATGGAATTCAACATTACAATATATTGGTGAGAACCGCCATTTGATTCACGCTGATCCATCTGATCCATTATTTTCTAAATTTCCTGGTGTCGGGGTTATTTTTGGCGCTGCCATCATCGGATTCTGGTATTGGTGTACTGACCAACACATTGTGCAACGAGTACTTGCTGCTAAGGATTTAAAGAATGCACGCAGAGGTACTATTTTTGCAGGTTTCTTAAAAATACTTCCAGTGTTTATGTTTCTTATTCCAGGTATGATTGCTGCCGCGTTAAAAGCAAAAGGCGTGGAAGGGTTTAATTTTGATTCTAATGATAAAGCTTTTGGTAGTATGGTGCTCAATCTATTGCCAATGGGTGTCAAAGGACTTGTTACTGTAGGATTTATTGCAGCTTTGGTAACTTCTTTAGCGGCTCACTTCAATTCATCTGCCACTCTTTTTACTATTGACTTCTATAAAATCAAACATCCTAATGCAACTGAAAAGCGTCTTGTAATGGTAGGGCGTATGGCAACTATCACAGTCGTGTTTTTAGGTTTGATATGGATTCCTATTATGAGAGGACTTGGAAGTGTACTTTATGAATATCTCCAAAATGTACAATCTCTTATCGCACCAGCTATTGCTGCAGTGTTTGTTCTTGGTGTATTCAACAAACGAATTACTCCAAAAGCAGGAGAATGGGGATTACTCATAGGCTTCATTGTAGGTATGATGCGTTTAACTCTGTTGGTATTCCACGGCAGCATCGCACCAGAGAGTTTCCTTGGGCAAATAATAGCTATTAACTGGCTGCACTTCTGTATATTCTTGTTCTTCTTTACAATGGCTGTTATGTTTATAATAAGCTACTTTACGCCGAAAGCTACCGAAGAACAGCTAAAGGGTATTACTTATTTCACTCAGGGTTCTGAACAAATAGCTGAAACTCGTGCAAGTTGGAACGCAACAGATATTATCACATCAATTGTAGTAGTTGGTATTTGTGTTGCATTCTATATATATTTCTGGTAAGAAATAATGCAATAGTTTTAAATAAAAAAAGAGTAACTACATGGTTGCTCTTTTTTTTGTTTAAAAGTGATAAAAAAGAAAAGAGCTTATAAACTAATTATTGTTTATAAGCTCTTTCTCCGTGCGTCCTCAGGGACTCGAACCCTGGACCCATTGATTAAGAGTCAATTGCTCTACCAGCTGAGCTAAGAACGCAAATATAATTGCAATTGTCTAAAAAAGTACACCCTCAGGGACTCGAACCCTGGACCCATTGATTAAGAGTCAATTGCTCTACCAGCTGAGCTAAGAGTGCGTCTTTCTATCTTTTTTGCGGTTGCAAAGGTAGGCGTTTTATTTGATTTTCCCAAATAAATTACTGGTTTTTCTAAGATGTTTTTTCACACCTTAATCAAATTCATAAAAATCAGATGGGCTACTTCGCTTTAATGCAATGAGTTGCACATCTTTTCCAACAATAATTCCTTTGCTTTTTAATTTCCACTCTACCGTTTTATATGCTAGTTCCGGATGATTATTGTCTTTACTTAGGTGACAAAGCCAGATGTATTTTAGATTCTCCGTAATGTTCTCGGCAAGAAAATCGGCTGTATCTGTATTACTCATGTGTCCATTAGGACCTGCAATGCGTTCTTTTAGATATTTGGGATATGGCCCCATGCGAAGCATCTCTAAATCATAGTTTGCTTCCAATATTAAATAATTGGCTTTACAGATATAATGTGCGGCTGTTTCGGTAATATGGCCCAAATCTGTGAGGAATGAGAATATTTTATCTCCAATTTCTATACAATAGCCCACGTTGTCAGTTCCATCGTGAGGAACTTCAAAAGCTAAAATCTTAAACTCATCGATCTCCATAGGTTCTTCTTTGTTTATATAGTGCACAGAAGAATAGAGTTTTTCAGTCATACAGTAGCTTTTGTTTATTCCTTCATGAATTTCTTTGGTTGAATAAACAGGGATATTATATTTTTCACCGAGATGACCTACAGCCTTAATATGATCTGCATGGTCATGAGTTATAAATACGGCACGAACATTGGTCAAAGAAAGATTAACTTCTTTGAGATTTCTTTTAATCGTACGAATACCTATACCTGCGTCAATTAATATGCCGTGTTTATCAGTGCCTAAGTAGTAGCAATTTCCACTGCTACCACTCGCTAAACTTATAAATTTTATTTTCATTTTATGTAAATCAAGACATCTTTTTACCAATCAATGTAGTAAAATGTATGCAAATGTACAAAAAAGGATGAAGAAGTAATCTTTGTTAGCTTTCTTTTTGTATATTACATTAGTAAATTTACAAGAATGAGAAGAATAAGCGTTATTAAAATCTTTTTCTTAGAAATTTAATCAAGATGTTTTCAGTATCAAATTTAATAATTCAGTATTCAGACAAAGTTTTAAAAATGTAGAACACACGCACCGTGTTTTTTATTGTAGGGGTGGGAACTGTTTTTACGCAGATTATAATTAATGTGTTATCTCGAAAGGTGAAACGTCTTGTCGGGAAACAACTTTATGAGTTGCTTCTCGATACATTTTTATTGCAGTTGCCTCATTAATATTATGTGGTTGGATTTAAGGAAATTAAAAAGGCTGCAGATAATTATCCGCAGCCCTTTTAAACCTCAAAAAATAATCTATTCAATCCTTTTACCTACTATATCCCAGTCTATAATGCTCCAGAGTGCAGCTATATGATCCGCACGTCTGTTTTGGTAATCTAAATAATAAGAATGCTCCCACACATCAAAGCAAAGAATAGGTTTGAATCCACTTCTTATAGGATTACTGCCATTTGCTTCTTTGGTAATATGTAGTTTGCCATTTTTATCTATTGACAGCCAAGCCCAGCCCGAACCAAATAGGGTAATAGAGGCAGTTGTGAATTCTTTTTTGAAATTTTCAAAAGATCCCCATTCTTTGTTTATTGCTTCTGCCAATTCTCCGGTAGGCTCATGCTTAATAGGCTTTCCAGTGAATTGTAAAAAATAGAATGTATGGTTCAAAACCTGTCCGGCATTATTAAAGATTGCACCATCGGGCGCTGAAGCAATAATTTCTTCCAGGCTCTTACCCTCAAATTCTGTTCCGGGAACAAGATTATTTAGGTTTGTTACATAAGTCTGAAGATGTTTACCGTAGTGATAACTAATAGTTTGTTCACTAATTACAGGTTCTAGTCCATTATTTGCATATGGAAGTTTGGGCATATTGTACGTCATAGTCGTAAGTATTAAAGATAATATAATTGTTTTCATATTTGTGGAGTTTATAATTTAAACTTCAATGTATATAACAGAAGGTTTCGTGTTTTTGTTCAATATCATACAAACTTTATTTATCTTTGCAAACTAAGTTTGAAAGAGTAATCAAGAAATGACAAATTATATAGATGAGCTGAACGAGAGTCAGCGAGCAGCAGTACTTTACAATGACGGTCCTTCACTTGTTATAGCTGGTGCAGGATCGGGGAAGACACGGGTGCTGACTTACAAAATAGCTTATTTACTGGAATCGGGATATGAGCCTTGGTCTATCCTTGCACTTACGTTTACCAATAAGGCGGCAAAGGAAATGAAGGCGCGTATTGCCAAACAAGTGGGAGAGCAGAGCGCCCGCTATCTTTGGATGGGAACTTTCCACTCTGTTTTTTCCCGGATTCTTAGGGTAGAATCTGATTCTATCGGATTTACGTCCAGCTTTACCATTTACGACACCAGCGACTCGAAAAGCCTTATCCGGTCTATCATTAAAGAAATGCAGCTGGATGAGAAAATATATAAGCCAGGGGCGGTACAGGGACAGATATCCAATGCGAAGAATCATCTGATATCACCTGATGCGTATGCAGTAAGCCGTGAAATGATGGAATATGATCAAGCTGCAAAAATGCCTGCTATCAGAGATATTTACCGTAGATACTGGGACAGGTGCAGGCAATCGGGGGCCATGGATTTTGACGATTTACTTTTTTATACCTTTTTGCTATTCAGAGATTATCCTGAGATATTACATAAATATCAGGAACAATTTAAATATATTCTGGTTGATGAATATCAGGATACAAACTTTGCCCAACATAACATTGTTCTGCAACTTTCTAAAAAGTATCAAAAGGTTTGTGTGGTGGGCGATGACGCTCAAAGCATTTATTCTTTCCGTGGAGCAAATATTGATAATATATTGAAATTTACCAAACTATACCAGAATACACAGGTTTTTAAACTGGAACAGAACTATCGTTCTACTAAAACGATTGTTTGTGCGGCCAATAGTCTGATTGAGAAAAACCGGGAACAAATACGCAAGGAGGTGTTTTCCGAGAAATCTCAAGGGGAGCCGATCGCGGTTTTTCAGGCATATTCTGATATGGAAGAAGGAGATATTGTTTCCAATAAAATAATGGAACTGCGCATGTCACAGCATTACAGCTATGATGATTTTGCAATTCTTTATCGTA
>Ga0172378_10004473_pt1 | contig 13086 bp, 6 predicted proteins | sample GrowelOW332metaG_FD_119755 | JGI IMG/M metagenome (GOLD analysis project Ga0172378, IMG submission 119755) | Groundwater microbial communities from an aquifer near a municipal landfill in Southern Ontario, Canada - Pumphouse #3_1 metaG | ecosystem: Environmental > Aquatic > Deep subsurface >...
AATGCCAATACTTAATGGCGGAAATATGTAATGGAAACCAATGGTAACGGCAAACTGTATTCGCGCCAGTATTTCTACATCCATAGTCTAAAGTTTTATTTCAAATTTAATGATTGAGCCTACTCCGAAAAGTGATTTTTCGTCATTGTGAAAAAAGTGAATAAATCTCAACATGTTTATTATCAATGGTATAAAATTGCTTCGTGTCTTGCAATGACGTACTTTTTAACTTTTAGGAGTGACCTCATGATTGTATAAAACAACTATGAGACCGGTCTAAAAAGGCATCAAAAACTATTTCTATTAATTGCATACAATTACATGTAACTGATTTGTAGCCATTTACTAAAACTACTTAATACCTCATTTATAAATATTTTACTTTTTATACTGAACTCAACTATTTTTATACAAAAAATGATTCTTTCAAAAATCCCTTTATTTAAAAATCACTTTTCTTTGTGGGATAACGATTAATATTACATATTTTTTCAGGAATCTGTTTACACTTTTTTAGTCTTCATCAGAGAACATAGGATCCCATGGTGGTAACAAAATAGCCTTAGTTTTAAGAATATCCATCACTTTGGATGTTGCATATTTTTTATCTACAACAAGGCGGAACATATAATTATCAAACCATTTATCAGATATAATAAGATGACCCTTATTAGGACCCTCACCCCAGCTGTTTTCCACCTTCCATTTATCTGGCACACCATTCACAATATTTACAGCCATAAGCGTCATTGCATGACTTGATCCACTTGCAAAAGTTTCAATTCGCTGTTTTTTATCCATACCAAACTTAACGCCAAATAAATCACCATAATCATAATTGTTCATATCCAACGTGCCGTCTTTACGGGAAAAAGCCTTACCAACATCACAGGAAAAATACATCATATTCTGATCCTTAATACTCTCAACAGCCATTTTTTTGATATCCTCAACAGGTATATTCACATACTTCCAATTTGCTCCATCATACATATGACGATCATAATTTATTTCGTACAACTTGTAATATGGACGAGTCGGATCATTCATCAACAACACATACTCATCACGCAAATCCCTTCCGATAAAAGTATCAAAAAACGATTTTGGGGTATATGTATTAGTACTAATTACCTTCCCCTTATCATTACGAAGCGTATATTCAAAAGATTTTGGCGGTTGTCCCAGATTGAGCACCAGCATACGATAAACTACACCCAGTTGTTCAATTTTTCGCGATTCAATAGCCTTTTTCTTTTCACCATCAGCCTTCATCTTACGAAGTTCAAGAGCAAACTCTTTGAGTTTCAACACTATCATCTGTGCCATTGTACTTGTATTATTCGAACTATTCGTTTCGGGCATCACTTCGGCCGGTACAACACCATATTTGCTAAGCAAATCAGACACCCCAGTAAATTGTCCTCCATCACTAAGCGAATGTCTGAATAACCATACAACAAGCTTGTCCTCCATTGGTTTCTTTGATGTATTGATTATTCCCTGCAGGAAAAGATTCGACTTTTCCAATTGGTCATAGAAAAAAATATAATTTTGTGAAAATTGAAAATCACCTGTTCCATTCTTATTGATAAATTCAGAGCGGAAGACATTGAGTCCCGAAAAAAGCCAGCATCTACCCGAAGATTTTTGGTTTGTAATACCTTTGCTTTTCACCTCATCCGAAAAATAATTATCCAGCTTGTAGTGACCTTCCGTATTAATAGCCAACGTCTTGATAGGCAACTGACGAATCGCATTACCCAGTGCACGATCATCTGGAGTATTCTGATAACTTGTCTGAATTTGTTCCAGAATTTTAGGAGTAATTCCTCCATCGGTAATTTGAGCAGAAATAGTTCCGGTTGTAATAGCAAAAAAAACAGCCCCGGCAAAAGCCCACTGAGTATATCTCTTCATATTCATTAACTTTTATATTCTCTGTAATTAAATTCTTATAAAAATACAAAGAAAAATAAGCTCAGACAAACAAAATATAAGATAAACCAAGTTACCCTTTGCTGAAATTTTTAGTTAAAAAAATATAACTTCTAAATAAGATTAAAAACATTACCCAATTATGTAAATAATAAAACAAAACTGTACCCCCTAAAAAAAAAGGTTGTATGGATAGCAAGGGAAGAGCATTGGACAACATCTATATAAAAAAAATTTGGAGAATGGGGTTCGGGTTAATGTAATTCGCTAAGCGAATTACATTAACCCTGTGTTATCAGTCTGTCACGAAGGGCAGACTGATGGCACCAATCCGAACCCCCTTATCTGCAATCCCTTCGGGCATGCAGATAACAATAAAATATCAGTACATTTATCTTAATCCTGAAAATAATAGTTTGGAATTATATAAAAGAATTAAAAAATGGATCGAACGATATCACAATAGAAACAATCAAGGAATTAACAAAATGAAGCCAAATATAACAGATTATAATGCAGCTTAAGTTCTACTTAAAGACAAAGATTTCTGGTCCAATATATTGAGGGTACTATACATTGGCAAAACAGAAAGTTACCGACTCATAATTGATATTATTCATTTAATGATTTCCATTTTCCTGAAAAATATGCTTGAATAACAGATTTTTTAAGACAAGAATCAGCATCATTTTCAGCCTTTTTAAGAAAATAGTTAAACAAATAAAACTGTAACCACCAGGCATACTGGTATTTTTCATTCAGACTTTTAGGATATAAAAATCTTGTATACCATTTGTAATTTACATTAAGTCGTTTTAGCAGCCTCAACAGATTCAAACGCATTTCTCCAATTCTTTTCTACCGATGAAGCAAACAGTTCATTTAAATCCTCTATGCTCATTTCCGAAGTTTTCAGTAACTTGAATTCACTTTTTAACCCAAAATCCAAGAGGTTAAATACTTCTTCAAATATTGTGTCAAGGTCGAATTTTACCAAATTAAAAAAACCGTCCTTATTGGTATCTTCATAAGCAATGGTTGGAAATCTAGCAGGCTCCTTCTGGTTACGGTGGTATCCATTTTCGTACAAACCTCCCCATCCCTGATATGACCAGCTATCCTGATCAATCCTCCAATAGCCTTTTTCGGCACCATATAAGTGAATTTTTCCATCGAAACCTACATATAAATTGCCATTCCCTGAATTATCCATATCCCATTCACCACGGTCTCCCGCAGAATCAGCCTGTGGATTATTATCTAGTCCTTTATTGTTCATTCCAATTTTGAACGGATCTTTTTCCTGGTAAAACTCTACACGTTCCCAACGTCCGCAATCATCATCTTCATCGAAAACCAACCAACACTGATTCCATTTCCCTTTATCAAAAACAAAGTTCCAAGCAGAATCATGATCGGTATAAATTAGTTCTTTCATATTTCTCCAGCGGCTATCAAAAAATAAACTGTCAGCTTCTGATAACCCTTTCATGTTCTCAAATTTGTGAACTTGACTGGCATAGGAGAAACCTTCGCCTGAAAAAAAAAGACTCATGTCGAAGTCGAACTCATTTCCCGGACAATTATCATTGTCAAGGTCAAAACTCAGGTAAGCATTATTGATCCTTGCTATTGGCCGGGTATCAACTTTTTTATAATCATCTGATTTTTCTTTGTCAAATTCGCAGCTATCTAACATACGAATAGCAACTTCTGTTAAACCATCATTGTCAATATCATAAAACAAAAACGGATTTTCCTAGCTATAGCGCAAATCGCAAAACCGATAACTCGGTACGTGAACTTTTTGAAACAATGTTTGCCCGTGATAATCTTCATAAAAATTAGTTGAACCAGAATGATCCCATTCTTTAAGTACTAATTTTTTCCAATTAATGTAATGAAATTGTTCATCCTGTTCTTCATCAATAATCCACATATAATTACTACCCCATTCCCAGTAGTTTGTAACTTCTGGATTGCTGTTTTCTACTACCACTTGCATATCTGCAATCCCATCAGAATTGTTATCAACCCAATCGAGGCTTAAATCCCCAGATCCGGCAAAGATCCCGTCATTGTTTCTGTCAATTATTAAGCAGTCGTTATCGAGATCACCTTCTTTATCCCGATAAGTCATGTCATCGTCAATCCAGTAGATGTTAATACTATCATTTATTGTTGATCTGATTAAATCCGGATCTCCATCCTTATCTAAATCAATCAATTTTATAACAGAACCAAATTGGGGCTTATGCAATCTTATTAATGACTCAAGTTTCGCAGGTTTTAATTACTTGAAAATTAGTTAAAAAAACATAAAAAAAGTAGCATTTTATTTGTCTAAAAAACTAATATTTAGTATCCTAGACACGTAATTCCAATACTAATAAAATGCTACGAAATAAAGATATAAAAAATTTATCAGAACTCAAATCGACTTTTGTTGCACAACACAAAAAGAAAGTTTTTTTTTCAGATTTAACTGATATTTTAAAAATAGGAAAGCATCATGCAATATTTGCAATCCGCATACCATATTAAAAAATCAAAATTTTCCTACATAATATCCAAAACTTCCAAATGAAATTAAAATACTTCCATTATTTAATTTTACATCTTCACTTTCCCCGGATGAAAACAAACTTTTACATTTATTTTGTTCACTAGCTTGAGAAACGGGTAATTCAACTTCTACTTTTAACTGACGGTTAGAAACGTTTACAATCGTTATAATCCTCTCATTTTCAGTATGTCGCAAAAAAGCAATTACCGACTCTGGTTTATCTGTTTTTAGCCAACTAGTTTCCCCTCTTTGTAAAGCAGTTTCACTGTTTCTTAAATGGATTAGTTTTTTATACCAGTTTCTTAACTCCCTTATATGCGGTATATTTTTTACATTCCAGTTAATGGCCCCATTATCGTTATATGATTTTTCAGGATAATATCTTATCCCATAAGGAGACCCATCTCCAATTTCCTGACCATTAAAAATAAACGGGACTCCATCTATCGTAAAATTAATAACATTGGCTGCCTTACTCCCTCGTTCCCCAAAAATAATTTGAGGACGATACATATCATGATTATCAACATATCTAATAAAACGAGAACCTTCAGGAAATTTATCATGCAATATCTTCCATGATTCATGCAATGCACTTGCAGGTTCTCCATCAATTAAAACGTTCCTTAAACCCTGAAACCATGGAAAACCATAGCATACATCGCAGGCTCTAAACAGCTCAAGATTATTACCTTCCAATAAAACACCAACATTAGGATTTATTTTTTCCATACGTTTACGCGCTTCCTCAAAAAAATCTGGTGGAATTACATTTGGTGAATCATATCGCCATCCATCAAACTTATATACTTTCATCCAATCGATCATGTTCTTTAGAAGAAATTCCCTCAGATTTACATTTTCGAAATTTAGCTCTGCAAAATTATATTGATTTATATAAATATTTCCAAGTGAATCCATTTTATAATATTCAGGATGTTGTGTTATTAAAACATTATTTGGACCTGTATGTCTATAAACCAAATCTAGAATTATATATAAGCCAAGACTATGAGCAATTTTTACAAATTCCTTAAAATCCTTTTCTGTCCCATATTCGGGATCAATTTTCGTATAATCCATTATTCTGTAAGGGTTGCGTGGATTATTAGCAGGAGATGCCTGTTGTCGGGGGCTCCAAAATTCCCTGTTAATACCTCTATCCTGGAGCATAATAGGACATAAATACACAATAGTGACCCCTAACTCTTTAATTTCCGGAAGTTTTTTTGTGGCAGCATTTAATGTCCCTTCTACTGTGAATGAACGTAGCCATATTTGATACATAATACCGTTTGATAACCATTCAGGAGCTCCCTTTGCTTTGTCTTTCTTCGTTTCTGCATTTGATGAATATATATTCATCCCAAAAAACACACATATGATAGTGATCAAAATATATTTTTTCATTGTTTTGTCTCTTTAATAAAATAAACGTTTATTATACTTGTTCTTTTGCAACCAATAATGGTGTGTTTTATTATAGGTATAAGTGTTTAGCCCTCACGATTATATATCATAAATTAAGCATATTGTCTCATACTCCACCATTCTTTTCATGAGCGTATCGAAAATTGTTCCCATATTATTGCGCCTATTGTATCTGAAATGTTATTCATACAGATAGACCTGTAACCTTTCTTTTCTGCAATTATGGTGTATTCCTCTCATCCAACCTTTTAAATCCATTATGTGAATGTGCTCTCTGGATGACTATTCCCATTGTTTGATAATATCTGTTTTAACATTGAATAATCCTTTATTAATGGTCTATAACCAAGCCATTAGTCCGTAATAACCTTTGTCTTCTTTGAAATATAACCCTCAAAAAATAGCCGAAAGCAAGAACTTGATGGATTGTTTATTATTTGAGCATATGCCCTTCCAATACCTTTGTTTTTTAATTTTTCCAACGCAACAACCACTAATCTTTTCTTATCCTTGCTTCTCCCTCTCTTTTGTGTTTTTTCTCAACCAATAAAATATTTACCCACATTAACCTCACTTAAAAACGGGTATTTCAAGCTACCTGCCATTGCCTAATGGACTTTCTACTTGAAATGCCAACAAGTCATTTGACGTTGTTCAAATTCATGCAACAACTCCAATGAAGACATTCCCTTTTTCTTTGTACACACCAAGAATGCAATATGGAAAGAAAGCTTGCACTTATCAAACATGGTTTCTGCTGTAGGACTTTCATCATATCTACACTTTATGCCCCTCCTTAAATAAAGTCTTACGTCAGGGCAATTGTAAATAGTAAAATACTTCTGACCTAGCACAGTACAACCACATTTCCAACATTTAAATCCACCTTCCCCTTTAATATCTGAGAAGTATTTTAAACATTACTCATCTTCATAAAAACGAAGCGTGAATTTTATAGAATTTACACCAATAAATTTGTCCCTAAATGAATAAACCCGAATCAAGCTCCGAGGTATCCGCATACTATATTAAAAAATCAAAATTTTCCTACATAATATCCAAAACTTCCAAATGAAATTAAAATACTTCCATTATTTAATTTTACATCTTCACTTTTCCCGGATGAAAACAAACTTTTACATTTGTTTTGTTCATTAGCTTGAGAAACGGGTAATTCAACTTCTACTTTTAACTGACGGTTAGAAACGTTTATAATCGATATAACATTCTCCTTTTCAATGTGTCTCATAAAAGCAATTACCGACTCTGGTTTATCTGTTTTTAGCCAAATAGTTTCCCCTTTTTGTAAAGCAGTTTCATTGTTTCTTAAATTGATCAGTTTTTTATACCAGTTTCTTAATTCCCTTATATGCGGTATATTTTTTACATTCCAGTTAATGGCCCCATTATCGTTATATGATTTTTCAGGATAATATCTTATCCCATAAGGAGATCCATCTCCAATTTCCTGACCATTAAAAATAAACGGGACTCCATCTATCGTGAAATTAAGAACATTAGCTGCCATACTTCCTCGTTCCCCAAAAATAATTTGAGGACGATACTGATCATGATTATCAACCCACCGTATGAACAAAGAACCTTCAGGAAATTTCTTATTCATTAATTCCCAGGTTTCTCTTAACTTAGTTGCAGGCTCCCCATTAACATAGACTTTTATTAGTGCATTAAACCATTTAAAACCATAACTTACATCAAATGCTCTTATTAGTTCATCCGGACTATTACTTTCTGCAAGCATACCAATATCAGGCTTAATTTTTTCCATGCGTATTCGTGCTTCTTCCCAGAAATCTAAAGGTACCCCTGCAGAAACATCACAACGCCATCCATCAAAATCATATTTTTTAATCCAATCGATCATGTTCTTTAGAAGAAATTCCCTAAGTTCTTCATTATCATAATTTAAATCATAAAAACCCCATTGGTTTTTAATAAAATTTCCATGCGAATCTCTCTTATAATTATCTGGATTTTTCGTCAATACATTGTTTGGTCCAGTATGTAAATAAACTAAATCCATTAAAACCCTTAATCCAAGATAATGAGATGTTTCAATAAAATTTTTAAGGTCATCTTCTGTTCCATATTCGGGATCAATTTTCGTATAATCCATTATCCTGTATGGGTTGCGTGGATTATTAGCATGGGATGCCTGTTGTCGGGGGCTCCAAAATTCCTTGTTAATACCCCTATCCTGAAGCATAATAGGACATAAATAAACAATAGTAGCCCCTAACTCTTTTATTTCCGGAAGTTTTTTTCTGGCAGCACTTAATGTCCCTTCTACTGTAAATGAACGTGGCCATATTTGATACATAATACCGTTTGATAGCCATTCAGGTACCTCCTTTGCTTTTACTTTTTTCGTTTCTGTATTGGATGAATATATATTCATCCAAAAAAATACACATATGCTAGTGATCAAAACACATTTTTTCATACTTATAATATTTTATTAAATAAAAAATGGTGGAGAATAGTGTCAATTTTTTATAAATCAAATAGTAATAAAAAAAATTACTCCCCCACCTATTTACTAACTATACTTCAGACTAATAACCAGGATTTTGTGTTATATTATCATTTATAAAAATTTCTGTCGAAGGAATCGGCCATAAATAATTTTGAGGTGCATTAAAACACCTTTTGGCCAATATCCTAACAAGTCCTGCATCATACAATGGTTTAAAATCAGCTATTCCATCCTCATCAATGGGAGGGGTTTCAGGGAAAAACCATAGCCCTTGGTTTACAACTTTTTCTCTTAACTGATCGACGTCTAACATTCCATAACGAGGCAGATTTAATACCTTCTCAGCCAACCTCCATCTCATAATATCATTATACCTTATAACGTTTTCTTGTGCAAATTCCATTCTCCGTTCAATTCTTAAAATTTTCCTTAATTCAGATTGACTGGTACTTGTTATTACCGGATAAGAAGAAGTTTGGTTAAAATCAACCCCATAAGCACGAGCTCTAACTTGATTCATCACATCTAATACTGTTCCATCTATTTCTCCCAATTCGATCTTTGCCTCTGCGTACATTAAAAGCACATCAGCATATCTCATTATAATATTATCATTATCTGTTTTCTGATCCAGCCAAGTTTCATCCATATGTTTTGCCCAAGCTAATCCATTGAATGAAGCCCAAGTAGAATTAGCACGATTATCCATATTTTTTACCATCTGACCAGTATTATGATTTAAAACATATATGGAATCAGGATGAGGTGTATATGTATAGCCCAACCATTCTCTTCCAAACTCAACTATTGTTGCTGAACAACGAGGATCACGATTTTTAAATGGCTCATGAGGATTGAAAAGGGGAGATTCATCAATGGGTAAACCATCAGTACATAAATAAGAACAAAACAAGTCCCAAGATGGACTACAGCTACAATAACCTCCAGCTGTTCGAGTTATGCAATCTTTGCAAACACCGCTGATCCATATACTGTTTTTTTCAACTGAATATGGAACAGCAAAAATTGTTTCAATTGAATTTTTTGTCTTAGCTAAAAACAAAGTTTCATAATCAGGGAAAAGCTTATACGTACCTAATTCGACACAAGCCTTAGCTGCATCACGTGCAATGGCATAATCTCCCATGTATAAAGCTATACGTGCTTTAAATGCAAGCGCAGCACCCTTTGTTGCAAATTGATATTCCGAACTGCCATATTCTTCTGGCAGATTTTCAATCGCAAAATCATAATCATTATATATTTTTTTTAACACCTCAACTTTATTTGTCCTTCCTGTTGAAAAAGCTTCTTCAATTGTTAATGGCACCTCATAATATGGCACATCTCCAAAAAGAAATATCAACTTAGAATATTGTGTAGCCCTAGCAAATTTTGCATTTGCAGCATACATATTTAATTTTTCCTGTGCTATATTTCCTGATTTATCATAATTTGACAATAAAAAATTTGCCCTTGCGATACACTTGTAGCAAGAATTCCACGCTGAAGTAATATCTCCGGATTTTCCTGTTACTGTGCCATTTGTTAAAGTACGTAAATCTGTTCTTCTACAATAATCATCCGAATTAAAATAAAATTTAAGAGGGGCATATTCATTCCAAAAGGAATTATTAAAAACATCTACCAGAGACATTTCCACTTCATTTTCATCAGAAAACCAAGTTACATCCGAAGCTTCTGATAGTGGAGCCAAATCTAATTCGTTACATCCATTACATATTATTAAAATACAAATAGAAAATATTAATATTAGTTTTTTCATTTTTTTTAATATTAGAATTTAACTAAGATACCCATGGTAAAAGATTTTGTAATCCAATAATTAGAGCTTGTTTCAGGATCCCAACCTTTAGGGTAGTTATCAATAGAAAAAAGATCTGAAACATTTGCATTTAATTTTATCGAATTCAGTTTTAACTTTGAAACAATATTTTCCGGTATATTATATCCTAAGTTAATATTTTTAAGCCTAAAATAAGCACCATTAAACAACCAAAAATCAGAATTAGTATAATTATTGGAAGAACTCACTGTTGAAAATCGAGGATACCTAGCTTTTTTATTTTGATCTTCCGTATTATAATGGCTCCAATTTTTATCAATACCAATTGCTGGTACATCCTTCCAATAGCTTTGAAGTGGACGTATCATATCCTGCGTTATCAATGAATTTTGTTTCCCAATACCTTGAAATACCAGATTTAATGAAAAATTCTTATATCCCATGCCGACACTACCCCCATACATATATCGAGGTAAAGAACCTCCAAGTAAAACTTTGTCATATATATTTGATATTTTCCCATCAGGAACACCATCAGGACCACTAATATCTGTGTATTTAACATCGCCAGGTTTTGTATTAGAATATAATTTTGGTGAATTATCAACTTCTTCTTGTGTTTGAAATATACCCTCTGATTTATAACCATACCATTCATCATATTCGCTCCCTTTAAATTTCACCTTGGACCCAAGAAATTCAGTACCCCCAAGATCACCCATTATTGATTTGAAATCGGACAAATATACATTTGCAGAATATCTCAAATCACCTTTTTTATCAGACCATCCAATTGATAATTCCCAACCGTTAGTGTGCATATCCCCTGTATTTTGCTGTGGATTATCCAGCCCAATAAAATTTGGGATTTCAAGAGATAATAACATATCCGTTGTCTTTTTTTTATAATAATCACCTGTAAATCTTAACTTATTATCTAATAAAACAATATCACAACCAAAATCATAAGATTCTGTTGTTTCCCATGAAATATCAGGAATAGTATATTTAGAAAGTCCAGCTGATTGAGCCGAAACAACATCATGTCCTTGAAATAAAAGAGTTGATCCAAATCCAATCGTTGATTCATATGGATAGTTTCCAACTCTTTCGTTACCTAAAGTTCCCCATGATGCTCTGAGTTTAAGAAAATTTAATCCCTTAATGTTTTTCATGAAAGATTCTTCAGAAACGACCCAACCTAAAGAGAAAGAAGGGAAGAGACCCCAGCGACAATCTTTATGGAATCTAGAGGATCCATCATATCTTATATTACTTTGAAATAAATATTTATTATCAAAATCGTAAATTACACGACCAAAAAATGATCGATTAGAATATTCAGACGCTGACCCACTGTTAAACTGAAAATTTTCATTACCAATATTAAGGTAGGGAAAATTCTTTATAGAATATTGATCACGCGATGCACCTAAATCTTCACTAATTATATAATACTCTTCAAAACCGCCCATCAATTGAATTTGGTGTTTATCAAAACTTTTTTTATAACTAGACAATATTTGAAAGGTGGTTGATAAATGATCATCTCTACTCTCATCTAAGCGAGTTGTTTCTGCATTACTTATCAGTCCTTTAATATTTAGAGGATCTTCGTAAGAAGTATAATTAAGTTGTTTTCTAAAATCTTTAGTTTTACTATAAAATAATTCTGTTGAATAGGCTACTGAAAATTTTAAATTATTTAGTGGAGTAAAATTTATTTGTCCTTTCCCTCCGAAAACACCTGCTTTATTAACAACGTTGCCAGCATGCATTAAAATAGCGTAAGGGTTTTCTCCTCCCTTCCCAGGTGCGATCCTACCATCCGGCCATTCGGCAGAATATATAGGAGCTGCTATAGGACCAGGAACGACAGCTTGTTTTCCAAACTGAGTAGTTTGTGGATTTTTATTAATACTATATAATGCATTGAAATTTACTTCTGCTGAAAAATATTGATTAATTTTTATGTCATTATTTGCTCTAAAAGTATATCTGTCATAATCTTTCCCCTCATATAACCCTTCTGTATCATCAACGTTCAATGAAATGTAAGATTGAACATGTTCTGTCCCAACGGACAAATTAAACATATGACTCTTTCGAAGAGCATAATCTTTTAGCATCAAACCTTGCCAGTCTGTATTAGGATAATTATATGGATCTTCAGCGTTCAAATTAGTATAATTATCAATTAGTTCTTTATTATAAATTGGATACTCATTATTCACAATATTATCATTATCATTCCATGATAATTCATTTTGCGTTTTCATGTAGTCAACAGCACCTACATAAGACGCCAATCTTGTTGGTTTTTCTATTGTAAAATCATAGTCATAAGACATCTTTAGCTGACCAGACTTTGCTTTTTTGGTCGTAATCAGTATAACACCAGAAGCGGCTCTTGAACCATAAATTGCACAAGAGGCAGCATCTTTCAAAACTGAAATACTCTCAATGTCATTGGGATTTACCCAATCTAAAGTACCAGGAGTACCATCAATAATAATTAATGGATTACTGTCGCCAATAGTTGTAATTCCTCTAATTCTTATTGACGCTGAAGCATCTGCTGCACTTCCTCCACGAGTCACCATCAAACCAGGAGTTGTCCCTTGCAACGCTTGGGAAACACGAATAGGACTTCTTTCTGCAATTTCCTCTCCTTGAATCGAAGCCACTGAACCAGTCAAATCGCTCTTCTTCATCGTTCCATATCCTATTGCTACCACTTCTTCAATACCAATATTTTCCTCTTTCATCTTTACATTCAAAATATTATTTCCTTCTGTAGAAATTTCCTGACTAATCATCCCCACGAACGAAAATACCAACGTAGCA
>Ga0172378_10004474_pt1 | contig 13081 bp, 8 predicted proteins | sample GrowelOW332metaG_FD_119755 | JGI IMG/M metagenome (GOLD analysis project Ga0172378, IMG submission 119755) | Groundwater microbial communities from an aquifer near a municipal landfill in Southern Ontario, Canada - Pumphouse #3_1 metaG | ecosystem: Environmental > Aquatic > Deep subsurface >...
ACCTGCCCTATAACCTGACAGACTGTATGTATAACATGATTTTCCGTCAATAGTTGCCGCAGAAGAAGTTCCTTTCATATCCGTTCCGTCAGAATAAAGCGCTGCGGTTACCTGCGTAAAGCCAAGATTATCGCCGTCATAAAAACTGAGCGCCGCATTTCCTGTCGTTACCGTCGTCTGTGTTCCGGTCGATACAGGGGTTAGAATAACCGCCACGGTACTTGCGTTATTCGCTGAAATCGCCGCGGTCTTACTGCCTGTAACCAGAACTGTTGAATTTGTACCGTCAGAATAAATGCCGTTGACGGTAATAGTCCAGCTGCCCGGTATCAATAAAAAACTAATATCACCGGCTGTTCCATCGGTAACAGGGACTGTTACAGTCTGTGGATCATATGCAGCGGACGAATATTCAGCAGTTACCTGTAGTTTAGTAATGCCCGTCAGTGCAGACGGATACGCAGCCCGTGCTCCGCCGACAGATGCTGCGACAGATACCGTAACAGGGCCGCTTTCTGATGTCGGACCGCTGTTTTTATTTAATAAATTACTGCAGCCTGACGCACAAAAAAATACACAGGCGGCAGCCAGTATGAATACTGGCCGTTTTTTGTTTTTTTCTTCTCTCATATTTTATTCCTTACTGGAAATTACTCTATAACGACTGTTTCATAGCCGGTATACCATATGCCCGCTATGCATACTTCCATAAACAGTTTATACGTTCCTGTAACATACGCCTGTATTGTAAAAGAACCTGTATCAGATGTATATTCAGCTGTCGCACCGCTGTAAAGCGAAAGCCTGCTGTCCGTATAATCCGCGGCCGTTCCCGAAAATTCTGCATCGAGTAAAATCGTATACGCATACCCTGCCTTCAGTGTAATACCGGAACTGCCGGATACGGCTGCCGGGGCTGAATCTGCCGGTGTTACATTCAGGTTCAGTGTACAGTCCACTGAAGAATTTCTGAGCGTTACCGGAACTGTTACAGTACCGTTTTCCCACTCCATAATAAGCGGGACTTCCGTATTGTCTTTTACCGTAACTGTTTCCGAATCTCCTGAAGCAACTACAGTTCCGCTCTGTGCCAACTCTGCCTTCAGATAAACGCTCAGTCCTATTTCAGCAGTAAAGTTTATTTCCGCCTGAGTGTCGGACGACGTAACTGTTTTTGTTACGGTGTCTATAACCGTTCCGGAATCTGCATTAATAAGCTTCACCGTCAGAGATGAGCCGGCAGAATCTGCGCTTCTGCACAGGGATGTCCCGTCAAAACAAACCGACACCACCCCCGTTTTATCCGAAAAACTGCTGCAGCCTGACAAAAACACGAAAACAGAACAGAGAACAACCGCAATTCTGCAATTTCTCTTCATAAGTTCCTCTCAAATAAACGGAATATACCGGTTTTTCACTCATTGTACTATTAGTTATAGTGCCAAATATTGTGGTAAAAAAAGAAAAGTAATAAATACAGTTATCTTTTACAGCTTATTATAACAAATAATTTAAAAAAAAACAAAGCAAATATCATAGAAACAACAGTTTTCTTATTCTTGCCTATTCACTGGAAATAACTTATACTGGAATATACTATAATAAAACTATAAGGACGCACTATGTCATTAGACTGCGGTATTGTCGGCCTCCCGAACGTAGGCAAATCTACTATATTTACGGCTCTGACGGCAGCTCCTGCTGCTGCAGAAAATTTCCCTTTTTGTACAATCGATCCGAATATCGGTATTGTAGACCTTCCCGATGAACGTCTCGAATTTCTGGCAGGCGTATTTCAGCCTAAAAAAATAACGCCGACATCGGTAAAATTCGTCGACATTGCAGGACTTATAAAGGGTGCTTCTCAGGGAGAGGGACTGGGAAATCAGTTTCTTGCAAATATACGTGAAGTAACCTGTATTGCCCACGTTGTACGCTGCTTCGACAATCCGGACATTATGCATGTACGTGAAAACGCAAACACCACAGCTCCCATTGATCCGGAAAACGATATTTCTACTATTAATATGGAACTCGCACTTGCAGACCTGGACACAATCAAAAAACGGCAGGAAAAAGTGACGAAAGCGACACGTGCGCTCGGAAAAGAGGAAGAAAAAAAGTGGGCACCATGGACAAGCGCCATCGCAAAAATAAAACCGGTGCTTGAGGCGGGAAACTGTGCACGGCAGGCAGATCTTACTGATGAGGAAAAAGCTGCCGTACAGGATATGTTTCTGCTTACTATGAAGCCGACGTTCTACGTCTGCAACATTGATGAAAATACGATTGCAGGCGGTACGAACAAATACGTTGAAACAGTAAAAAAAATTGCCGCTGATGAAAAGTCCGACGTCGTCGTTATCTGCGGAAAATTCGAAGCTGATCTTGCCGACATCAAAGATCCAAAAGACAAAAAAGAATTCATGGATTCCGTCGGCCTTAAGGAATCGGGACTTTCAGAACTTGCCCACACTGCATACAAACTCATGGGACTGCGCACGTTCTTTACCGGTGGTCCGGACGACTGCCACGCATGGACCATCCACGCGGGAGACACGGCACCGAAGGCCGCAGGCGTGATTCACACCGATTTTGAAAAAGGATTTATAAAAGCTGAAGCATACTCAATCGACGACCTCCGTAAATACGGGACAGAGGCAAAAATAAAAGAAGCCGGCAAGTACCGCATAGAAGGAAAGGATTACGTCGTGCAGGACGGAGACGTACTGTTCATAAAATTCAGTGCACCGTCCAAATAATACCGGACGGACAAAAAACAAATGGCCGCTGATTACTGTATAGAAATTTAATCAGCGGCCATTATGAATTCTGCAGTTCTCCTGTAAACCGTAACGTGTTACCGGAATACCCGCAGGCAGAAATTATACAATCCGTTTTTCCATACTGTAAAATCGTGATCACCGGGCATCACATACCAGAAATGTCCGACACCGTTTTTAACAAGCATATCATGATACACTGATGCAACAGTTCCGACCATGGTATCGTGATCGCCGGTACAGATAAGAACAAAGTCAGGTTTTGCTGTTCCGTCTTTAAATGTAAATGAACCGGGTTTGAACATACCGTTGAACCCGCTCACCGGGAGAAGCCCTGGTGCCGGAGAAAAAGCTCCTACTGCGCAGAATGATTCCTGTTTTGTAAATCCTATATACAGCGCCTCCCTGCCGCCCATAGAAAGCCCCGCTATTGCGGTATTACTTCGTCCGGTTTTTACAGCATATTTATTTTCAATAAAAGGCATAAGATCGTTGAACAGATCATGTATAAAGTTGTCGAATCCGGCAGCAGCTTCCGGACAGAACGGATCAGACGGGCAGCTGTCGGGATTCATTGCCCGTACATTCGGCATAACGATGATGCACGGAACACCGCCGGCGGCAACTGCATTACCCGCAACATACACAGGATTTCCACCCAGCCATTCGGTATGATCGCCTCCGATTCCGTGAAGCAGATACATCACCGGATACTTCCGGGAGCTGCCATACCCTGCCGGCACAAGAACGTTACATTTTCTGTCCGCGCCGGTAGTCTTTGAAAAATACGTTTCTTCACTGATTTTTCCGTATTTTACACCGGAGCGCATCAGATCAAATCCTTCCGGCGCATCTGTATATACGGGAGCTTTTGAAATATCCGCCGTCTTTATCTCCTCTGCCGGTACGCATGCCGCAGCAAGCATGCAGCCGGATACTGCCGCTGTTTTCTTCATATTGTATCTTCTGTCCCTCTGTCATTTATAGTAACATCATCCGGAAAAACCGTATAGAAGAGCATCTTAATTTTAGATCAAAGTTTGTATTACAAATTTTCCGCATAAAATTTCAAAGCTATGACGATTTAACAACCGGAGGCTTTGTATATGAAACACAAACTGATTATCACGCTGTTATTTCCCGCTGCATTATGTGTCTGCAGCTGTACAGGATTTTCATGCACGGACGGCAGACCGGATACGGGAGCACACAGAACGGCACCTCAGTCTCTTCGTCTTGTAAGCTGGAATACGGAAACGTTTTTTGACGCGGTAAAGGACGGAACCGAATACAGCGAATTCAAATCGTCAAAATCAAACTGGAACAGGGATGCGTATATCGGACGGCTCGACAGGCTGTGCGAAGTTGTCAGAACGCTCGATGCAGACGTCTATGCGTTTGAAGAAATCGAAAACGACGGTATTATGTACGACATATCGAACAGACTTGCCGGCAGCGCATGGAACAGCAGGCACAGCTGGAATTATGCGTGTTTTGCAAAAACGCCCGGAGACGCAACAGGATGTGCCGTACTGTCCCGTTTTCCTCTTGGTGCAATGACCGTCCATTCGCTCGACATACGCACGTCCGGGGAGCAGCCGCAGATGCGTCCTATAATTGAAGTATCCGTATATGCGGGATCCTGTCCTCTTGTACTGTTCATAAATCACTGGAAGTCAAAAGCCGGAGGAAAAACTGAGACTGAAACTGAAAAGTGGAGAAACTGGCAGGAATCAGTACTTGGTAAATTAATTGCCGGTATACCTGATTCCGCCGCAGCTGCATGCGGTGATTTTAACCGCGACATTACCGGTTTTTTACCGGGACCGGAAAACGGAACGGTACTCCTGCGGTACCTGTGTTCCGGATGTAAAAAAGAAACTACCGTCGTATCGCCTTGGATACGAAGTGACGGAACATATGTTAAACCGGGAAGTTATTACTTTAAAAACAGGTGGGAACGCATAGATCATTTCTTTACGGCAGGCACCGCTTCCGCTGTTGATTTTGCACCTGTCACAGACGGTCCGTGGGCAGACAGCAGCGGCGTTCCGGCAGCCTATACAGTATTTACGGGGAAAGGCTGGTCGGACCATCTGCCTGTTGCAGCAACAATTACGTACTGATTTTCTTTTCCACAACGTATAAATATTCGGATACATGAACCGCACGTTTTCTTAGATTACGTGAAGCACGGAATACATTATACGGAGACTCGAATACTTTGACGCTGCCTGCGCCGCCGAGTATCTCCATCATTTCATCCCGTGTAATAAATCCTTCGGAATTGAACGATACAAGAAGATATTTTGCACGGAGAGAACGCACAAGAAAACTGAGTGTTTCAGCTGCATGTTTTTTTCTATTATATTGAGATCTGTTCCAGCCGCAGGGAATACCCGAGACGCGGCTCATTTCTGCCGCGTCGGGCTGTTTATACGAAGCAATAAGGTTAAGCATAAAATAATTGGAACCGTACGGATGCTGATTGTACGGTGGATCAATATACGCAAGGTCAAACATACCGCCTGGAAGCCCTGCATAAAGTACATCCTTACCGGCAAGTTCATTTGCGTCGCTCCGGAATATACGGAACGGACAGGAAAACGAACTGAACACGGGAAACGGCAGCACGATAGTTCCCCTGATGCGGTTGAGCGCATTCGATCCGTTACCTCCGAATTTTCCTCTGCCGGTCTTTGAATCTTTATAAAAACCTTTGAACACCCCTCCTGTATTCGCATGTACCGAAACTTCGGCAAGAAGCGGTGCAATAAAATACTGCTGAAGGGAGGATGGAATCATTTCTGTAATACACTGGCGTACAGTATCAATATACCGTGCATTGTACGGCGTATAAAAACAGCGCTCTCCTTCCTGCACATTATTTTCGTCGCATGGTGCGTAAAACTCGGAAATAAAACCGTGGCAGTTTGTATGCCTCAGCTCTTCCGCAACAGCATCGGTAAGTGCATTATATTTTTCCCGCAATATGTCCATATTGATTTCTTTCTCATTTGAAAGATAGCATCGGTTTATTATTTCGGAATACAGTTCCATGTCGTTTGCCGTAAGGGAACGCGCATACTGTTTAAAATACCGGGACACAATCCCGCTGCCGGAAAACACGTCGAGACAGTCAAGCTGCCTGTGTCCGGTACGCTCCATTACATATTGAACGCCTTCACCTATAAAAGGAAGGAGTGCACGTTTATTGCCTATATACGTGATGAGTTGATCATGAAGGTAGTCAGGATTTTCTTCCGGCGGCATATGCGTTTCGGTTGATTTTACAGCATCGTAAAGCCGGCACCGATTCTGTTCATAACATCAAAAAAACCGGGAAAAGAAACAGAACAGCACTCTGCACCGTTTACAGTAAGCGTCTCGCCCTCGGGCATTCCCAGCCCCAGACATGCCAATGCCATTGCAACGCGGTGATCACCGTAACTTTCGACAGTACCTCCGTGCAGGTTGAACAGGCTGTTTTTTTCGCCCGTTACAGTTAGAGGTGAATGACCGTGTATAACGAGACAATCAGGTCCTTCCTCAGTATTTATACCGAGCTTCTCAAGCTCTTCTTTCATTACTTTTATGCGGTCGGTCTCTTTTTTACGACAGACACCCACATCTTCTATAATTGTAGTTCCTTCTATAAAGCAGGCAGCAGCAGCAACGGCACAGATGGCATCAGGAAAGCCGGCAAGATTCACATGCAGTTCGCCTGCAGGCAGCTTCTGTGCTGAAAGTCTGCCCGGAACAGCATCACTTGCAGCATGTGCACGTCTGCCGCCCCGTACGGTAAGATTTCCTGCCATACGGTCCCATGAAATATCCGCCCCCACTGACTGAAGCACGTGTATTATAGCATCGTCCCCCTGACTGCCTGATCCGTCAACATTCTCAATAGTAATCTCACTGTCGGTCACTAAAGCCGCAATAAGAGGAAATGCAACCGCTTCCCAGTCAGACGGAATCGTACGGTCAAATGCCTGAATAAGCACAGGACCGGTAACAGTAATATGTTTAAAGTCCGGAGAAATGGATACTTTCACACCCATGTCCTCAAGCCATAAGCGGGTCATCGTAAGATAGGGAGTTTCCTTCGGATCGGTAAGTTCAATTTCAAGCGTTCTTTCCATACGGGTTGCCGCCATCATCAATCCGCTTACGTACTGGGAAAGCTGACCGTCGGTAACGACTTTATAATTTACAGCAGGACCGCGGATAAGCAGCGGAGGTGCGTTTTTTCCGGGACGGGAAATATATGCTTCGCATCCCAGTTGTCGCAGTGCATCCGCAACGTGTTCGACGGGACGGTTTCTGATCGACTCGTCTCCCGTAAATATACTCCAGCCTGAAAACGTTGCGGCAATCGGAGACATAAAATACAGGAGTGAACCGGAATCCCCTACGTTTACGACATCATCGGGAAGATGAACATTCTTTCCCGCTCCCTGTACTGTCCAGACTGTGCTGTCTGCTTCTCCAAAATCAACCGCAGCCCCAAGCAGAGAAACAGCATGTGCTGCAGACAGACAGTCGGCACTCGGCAGCGGATTTAAAACATGAGACGTACCGTCTGCAAGCGAAGCAAGCAGGACAGCACGAATTGTATGACTTTTTGAACCGGGAACACGAATCTTTCCCTGAAGTGTTGCTTTTTTTGCTGTTACGTTCATTTGAGCGATTCTATCACAATCAGCACTTGCGTGCAAAGTGACCCCCTCTGCTTTTTATTGCAAATACACGCTTTTTCTGTTATGCTTTTAGTATGAAGAAACGGGCTATTTTGTGCACAGCCGACACCGAAAATCTTCCGGAGCTGGCTCAATATCTTATCACTGCCGGATGGGAACTTATTTCCACTGGACATACAGGTAAGTACCTTACCGACTGTAAGATACCGTATACGGAAGCAGCTGCTCTTTTTGAAACACCACGTTCTTTTTCCGATTACATGTCATTGTATCGTTCTATTCTTACAACAGGCCAGCAGCAGGACAGAAACTGCTGTTTCGACGAATATCTGGAAATCAATATGGTCTGTATTAATATTGCTCCTTCTTTTTCGACTGCTGCAGATGTTCGTGAATTCGATGCTTCTAATGATTTCATCGACATACGCTGTTCTACGCTTGTCGAGGCAGCATGTAAAAATTACAAAAATGTACTGATACTGACGGATCCGGACGATTATGAGGAAACAATGATCCAGTTAAAGACAGAAAGTATTTCAACAGAATACCGTCTCTATCTTGCTGGAAAAGCGTTCAATATGATTTCGGCTTGTAACGGAGCCGCTGCAAATTCTATTCTGTTTCAGGCGGGCAAAGATGTATATTCCAAATATTTTACCGTTCCGTATAAAAAATCACTTGAGTTAAAAAGCGGTGCTGCCAGTCAGCAGTCGGCAAGTCTGTATCTGCTGCCGGAGTCAACCGGTTCGATGGGCGGTATTAAAAAACTGCAGGGCAGAGAAATTTCATACAGTCTCTATATCAACATCGACGCCGTATGGAAAGGGCTTTGTCTTTTCTCCTCACAGCTGAAAAATGCCGCGGCTGTTCACGGTACCGACTGTGAAGGGAATCCTATAGTAACACAATTTACGCCGGCCGCAGGGTCGGTATATACCTGTTCGGTAAAACACGGCATTCCGGTAAGCGCCGCACTCGGTTCAAATGCGGCAGAATCTTATAAAAAAATGTTCAACAGCGGAAAGGCAGCGCTGTCCGAAGCTGCTGCAGGATTCAGTTCTGTCGTCGACGATAAAGCGGCACAGGAACTTGTTTCCTCAAATCTTTCCGCAGTAATTGCTCCGGGATTTACTCCTGATGCACGAGCTGTTCTGGCACCCAGAAAAGACATGCGCCTTATCACTATGTCGAAACCGGCTCTGCTGTCTTTCGACTTCCGTTCGCTTGACGGCGGTCTGCTTGTTGAAAGTACCGATGCCATACTTTTTCAAAAATGGAACTTCGTAACCAAAACACGGCCAACTCAGCAGCAGATTGATGAAATGGCTTTCGGGCAGCTTATTCTGACAGGTGCAAGACAGGATGCTGCAATCATCGTAAAAGACATGGCAACAACAGGCATGTGCTGCGCGGCAATGGTACCGGAAGATGCGTGCCTTGCTGCGCTTGATCATTCAGTAAAAAACGTACAGGCAGGACTAACAAACAGTCCTGTTAATGCCGATGTTTTAATATGTGGTTCTGCGCTGCCGTTCAGTCCGGAACTCGCACTCATTGCAGACCGCGGTATTCGTGCGATACTGCAGCCTGGTGGAACACAAAACGACAAAGAATTCATCAATTTCTGTAATAATCACAGTATTGCAATGGTATTTACAGGCATTGAGCATCTTGGTATCTGATTTATAAGTAAACACGGTGTACTACTCTCTGCATTACGTTGTGTTTACTTAAGGGGTCTATTATATGCTGTATTATCTGGGAGCATACCTTCAGCAGTTCTTCGGACCGGCGCGTCTGCTTCAGTCCTATACTGTTCTTATTACCCTGGCACTTTACACAGGGTTTTTTCTTTCTGTAAAAATGCTTCCTCTTTTTTATGAACGACTGCCTCATGACAGAGGACGGGAATTCACACTTACGGCGGAAGCTGCAAGAGGCAAACCGACAGGAGCCGGCGTTGTATTCATCACAATATTTGTCATCATTACAGTTATATTTACACCTCTTTCGCTTCTTCAGTACGGCACGCTTATTCTTACATGGATTATGATGCTTACCGGGTACTTCGACGACAGGAGTATTACCAGCTGGGGCGAATACCGCAAAGGATTTCTTGATCTTGTTATAAGCGCTGCCGAAACGATTCTTCTTTTCTACTGTATTTCAACGACGTCTCCCGGAAATAAAGTATACTTCTGGCTTCCGTTCGTAACACATCCCGTATCAGTCAGTTTTGCTGTTTATTTACTGGTAGGAATAATCCTTCTCTGGGGATCGATCAACACGACAAACTGCACGGACGGAGTAGACGGTCTTTCCGGCACGCTCGTTCTTATTGCATTGATTACAATGGGATCTATTTTCTACTTCGTTCTCGGACATAAAGATATTTCAGCATATCTGCTCGTTCCTCATCTTCCGTCGGGAGCAAACTGGGCGGTTATGACGTTCGCGCTGGCGGGTGTCCTTATGGGCTACCTCTGGCACAATGCCTTTCCCAGCCAGGTTCTTATGGGTGATGCGGGAAGCCGCGCACTGGGATTCTTCATCGGCGTGTGCGTGCTTGTAAGCGGCAACCCGTTTCTTATTCTTGCAACGTCGACTATAATTTTTGTTAACGGCGGTATGGGACTGCTCAAAGTCGCACTCCTGCGTTTTTTCCACATTCACATTTTCGAAAACATCCGTTTCCCGCTTCACGACGAAATGCGAAAAAACCACGGCTGGTCACCGACTCAGGTCCTTATTAAATTCATGGTCATGCAGCTTCTTATTACGGTAGCCATGCTCGGATTGTTCTTCAAAGTCAGGTGATAAAAAAGACGCCGTAAAACGGCGTCTTTTTTTATTAATACCGATGAACTCCGGTTTCAGTCAGCGAAACCATCCGGTTCATGTCAACTTTCCACAAGGAACAGCTTTATACCTTCCTTCGGGAACTTCTTTTTCAGAAATGCAATCGCAGCCTGCACCATAGGCACATCTTCCTTTTTCATATATGCAAGCATCATAAAATTCTGTTCCGGCCATGTTGTCGTACCGAGTTTATAGTTGTCTCCGCCGCGTCCTGTAACGGTCGGAATAACAGTATACTGTATATCCGGGACAGCCTGTTCAAGCATCTCAATAATATCATCCTGAACCGACTGGTTTGCAATGATTTCAGCCTGAACGTCACCTGCTTTTGCAGGAAGGTTTCCACCTGCGGCAAGTTCGGCAACCGCAGCAGGTACACCGGTTTCAGAACTCTTCTTTTCTTTCATCATGAGCGAATACAGAACAGGAATAAAGAACAGCGTTACGAATGTGCTGGATGTAAGTCCTCCGACTATGGCAAGTCCTATAGGCTGCACCATTGCCGCACTGCCTTCGGTCTGGAAACACATCGGAAGCGTACCCAGAATTGTAGTAAGCGTGGTCATAAGAACCGGTCTGAGGCGGCTTGAACCTGCCTGCAGGCACGCTTCTTTCATTTTCATTCCACGGTTAATAAGCAGAGTCGTATAGTCAACAAGAATAATACCGTTGTTGACGACTATACCGACAAGCATGATGATACCGACCATTGAAGTCATGGATACTGCCTGCCCCGATATTTTATAAACAAAAACAACACCGATTATAAGGAACGGAATCGTCATCATATTGATGAAAGGAGCTTTGAACGATTCATACGTCGCAGCCATAACACCAAAAACAAGCATAATTGCCATTATTGCAATCATCGCATAGATCTTCCCCTGCTTGGAAACGGTACTCCACGAACCTTCATAACTTACCGAAACAGTTTCAGGGATTATAAAGGAATCCGCAATTCCCTCCCTTATTTCATTTTCAACAACGTTGGCATTTTTGCTGGTAAGAATATCTGCCGAAACCTCCACGACACGGGTCTGGTTCACCCGGTTTATGCTGACAGGCCCCAGACCTTTTTTCAGTTCTGCAAAATTGGCAACGCTCACCATACCGCCGGTACCTTTTACATAAATAGAACCAAGATCGGATACCTTTTTACGATCCTCCGGGCGGTACATAATATCAACGTCGTATTCCTTGCCGTTTGAACGGTAGACTGTTGCCGTTACTCCGTTCATGGCATAGTTTATTTCCTTTGCAACCGTCGTAACGTCGACACCGAATGCATATGCCCGCTGGCGGTCAATATCGACTTCAACTTCAGGAAGACCGCGCGTCGTATCGATAGTAACTTCTCCGATATCGCTGATCTTACCCATAACAGTCTTTATTTTGTCGGCAGTAGTAAGAGCTGCATCAAGATCATCCGAGCTGACCTTTATAACGATATCGCTTCCCGAAATCTGATGAGACCAGCCGGCATCGAAAGAAAACTGCGCATCCGCAAAATCGTTAAAGTGAGCACGGAGTTTCTTTTGAATCGTCGTCGAATTATCAATCTGCTTGCTTGTTTCCGGCAGCCTGATGGAAATAGAACCTGTATACGACCCAGATGTACTTCGTCGGCGTCCTCCCGTTCCGATGCTCGTAATAATGTTTTTATATCCTTTTATTTCGTCCTTAACGATCGTCTCAAACTGTTTCATAACGACAGCAGTTGCTTCAAGAGTAGTACCGGTCGGCATGGTTACATTAAGGGTAACAGAATCATCGCCGCCGCCGCCGCCCATCAGATTTATGTGCAGGGTCGGAATAAGCGCAAACGCAGTTAAAAGAATACTGCAGCTTACCACTACCGTCACGGCTTTATGGTCAAGAGCCGCATTCAAACCCCTGCGGTATGCATTTGTCAGTCCGTCTATCCAGCTTTGAAACAGTGCATACATTTTCTTAAGAAACGGATTAGCAACCGGTTTTTCCGTACGGTTGGAAAGCGGCAGGAATTTTCCGGCAAGGACGGGAACAAGAAATATAGCGACGAACAGACTCGACACAAGAGCGATGACGATCGTAAATATAATTCCCTTGAACAGCTGCCCCATCATCTCAAGGTTTTTTATAAAGAACAGGAACGGAATAAAAACGCATATTGTCGTAAGGTTTCCGGAAATTACGGACATCATCATTTCCTGCGACCCCAGGATGGCAGACACTTTCGCTTTTGCACCCCGCGACCTGTACGCATAAATATTTTCTATCATCACTATAGATGCGTCTACGATCATACCTACGCCGAGTATTAATCCGGTAAGCGTCATCATGTTAAGCGTAATGCCCGCAAAGTACATACACATGATTGTTATTAAAATTGACAGAGGTATCGATATTGAAATAATAAGTGTACTCTTGAAATTCTGCAGGAAAATAAACAGAATCACGACGGCAAGAAGCAGTCCCTGCCATGCAGAAGATACAAGCGTACTTATAGTGTCTCTGATGGATGTTGTATCATCCGATATAATATCCATTGTTATGCCGCCGGGAAGTGTTTTCTGCACCTGGGCAATTTTCTGATACACCGCATTGGCTACTGTTACAGAGTTTGTTCCCGACTGTTTTGTAATGGAAATATATACTCCCGGTTCTCCGTTAATATATACCTCTGACGATTTATCCTCGTATCCCATAAAGGCAGTACCGATATCCCTGAGTTTTACATCATATCCGTTTACGGTGGTG
>Ga0172378_10004475_pt1 | contig 13079 bp, 8 predicted proteins | sample GrowelOW332metaG_FD_119755 | JGI IMG/M metagenome (GOLD analysis project Ga0172378, IMG submission 119755) | Groundwater microbial communities from an aquifer near a municipal landfill in Southern Ontario, Canada - Pumphouse #3_1 metaG | ecosystem: Environmental > Aquatic > Deep subsurface >...
AATTCATTTGGATTACCAATATTAACAGGGCCAGAAAAACTGTCTTCGGTTGACATCATGCGAAGCATTCCTTCAATAAGGTCATCAATGTATTGGAAACTGCGCGTCTGATTACCAGTCCCATAAATGGTAATATTATCATTATTAAGTGCCTGAATAATAAAGTTTGAAATAACTCTACCATCATTTGTGCTCATGCGCGTACCATAGGTGTTGAATATTCGTATTATCTTAATAATTACATTATTTTGGCGGTGATAATCCATAAATAATGTTTCGGCACATCTTTTCCCTTCATCATAACATGAGCGAATGCCGATTGGATTAACATTTCCCCAATATGATTCGTTTTGGGGATGAACAATTGGATCTCCATATACCTCGGAAGTGGATGCCTGTAGTATTTTTGCACCTGTGTTTTTTGCAAGTTCCAGCATGTTTATTGCCCCCATTACAGATGTCTTTATAGTCTTTATTGCATCATATTGGTAATGAATAGGAGAGGCTGGGCAGGCAAGATTGTATATCTCATCAACTTCAGCATAATAGGGCATTGTAACATCATGTCGTACAACTTCAAAATTATGAAAATCAAGCAAGTGTCGAATATTATCCCTGCTGCCAGTAAAATAATTATCAAGACAGATTACGTCATTTCCATCTTTGACAAGTTTTTCGCAGAGGTGTGATCCGATAAAACCAGCACCGCCTGTAACTAATATTCGTTTCATAAGAAATTATTAAATATTTCTAAGATGTTTTTCCCAAGACCATGCTGAAACTAATGTTTCCTCTAATGTTTTTTCTGCTTTCCATCCTAATTCTTTGTTTGCAAATGTAGGATCTGCCCATACGGCTTCAATGTCTCCAGATCTGCGTTCAACAATTTTGTAATTAAGTTTAATGTTGTTTGCTTTTTCAAAAGCTTTTACGATCTCAAGGGTGGAAACTCCATGCCCTGTGCCTATATTAAATACTTCATAATTCTTTTTGCATCCGTTCTTAATCATTCTGTTGACTGCTACTACATGTGCTTTAGCCAAATCAACAACATTGATGTAGTCTCTTATGCATGTTCCGTCTGGAGTATTATAGTCATCACCGAATACGTTTAGTGTAGGCCTGATTCCTGCAGCTGTTTGAGTAATAAAGGGGATAAGATTATTTGGTATTCCGCGTGGGAGTTCTCCGATCAATGCAGAAGGATGAGCTCCGATAGGATTGAAATAACGTAGTGCTATGCCCTTAATGTTTTGATATGCTGAAATACTATCTCTTAATATATCTTCACAAATTTGTTTAGTATTCCCGTAAGGAGACATTGCAGGGTTGCGGGGAGTCTCTTCTGTTGCAGGGAGAATTTCTGGTTGTCCGTAAACGGTACAAGAAGAGGAGAAAACAATATTTTCAACATTGTACTTTCTCATCATTCCCAAAATATTTATTAAAGACTCAATATTATTTGAATAGTAAATCAGTGGTTCTTTTACTGACTCTCCGACAGCTTTGTTTGCTGCAAAGTGAATTATTGAGTTGAATGAATATTTATTGAATATTTTTTCAAGGGATTCCTTGTCGCAACAATCTACCTTTTCAAAAATGACATCCTTTCCCGTAATTTTTTTTATGCCGTCAATGACAGATTTTTCTGAGTTAGAAAGATTGTCAATAATTATTACATTATAACCAGCTTGAATAAGCTCTACAGTGGTATGAGAGCCAATATATCCGGATCCTCCTGTCACTAAAACTACTTCGTTCATATTTTGTACTTTTTATTTTGAACAAAAGTATATATTTTTACTGAGAAAATCTTAATATGGACAAATGAAAAATCACGAAAGAAAAAAAAATCACCGCTTGCTGGTGTTTTTTTCCATTTGTCTATTTCTTATGGGAATAGGAGGTTTACTGTCTAAATGTATATCCCCTTTTGATACTTTATTTTTTCATTTTTTGGGCATAATTCTTCCATTTATTATAGTGTTGAATCTATTTTTTTTTATCTATTGGATATTCAGAATCAATTGGGTTGCTATTTTACCTTTCATAGCGGTGCTTGTGAATTTAGGGTATATTTCTGCGATGTATCAATTCCCCAAAAAGGAAAATAGTAAAGGGGCAAAAACTCTAAATATTGTTACTTATAATGTGCATAAATTTATGTTGGAAAATTCAGGTAACTCCTTATACAATATTACAATGTTATTTGAAAAAGAAAATGTTGATATTGCCTGTATGCAGGAATATTCATCTGGAATGCAGGGGGAGGATTCTCCTATATTGTTTGAAAATTTTCCTTTTTCAGTAAAAAATGGAGAACATGCCATCTTTAGCAAGTATCCGATAATTTATTCTGAATTTGTTCCATATGTCAATAGCCTTTTTACTCTTCTGTTCTGTGATATTGATATTAACGGTAAAACAGTACGAGTTATCTCTTCACATTTGGAAACTACTGGTGTTAATTCTGTGAGGAGCAAGTATGATAAATATGGATATTTCTCACTTTCAAATATGGTAAGGAATTATTCGCGAAGTACTAAAATAAGATCACAACAGGTAACTGTTATAAAAAACATTATTGATACTACAAATATTCCAGTAATACTGTGTTGTGATATAAATGATACTCCGGCTTCATTTGCTTACAGAAAGATAAAAGTAGGTTTGATAGATGGGTTTAAAGATTATGGAGAAGGATTTGGGGCTACATATTTTGGGTTTAAGGGATTTTTACGGATAGACTATATTTTCTATGACAAGTCGATAACTGGTGTTGATTACCATACTATTAATGTTAAATATAGTGATCATAAGCCAGTCATATTTTCATTCTGTCCCCCAGTTTAAATTATAAAATGATTGAGCAAAGAAATATTATTGGTTTTCATTGAATTTAGGCAAAGAAAAACTAAAAGTAGAACCTTCTTTTTCTTTTGAAATAAACCAAATTTCCCCATTGTTTTTAGTGATAAATTCTTTACATAAAACTAATCCTAGACCTGATCCCTCTTCGTTGTTTGCCCCATAAGTGGTATAATTTGATTTTCCGTCAAATATTTTATTTTTATCAGAATCCTTTATTCCTCTTCCGAAATCCTGAATACTTACAATTACGTTATCTCCATCTTCTTTAACATTAACATTTATAGTACTTCCGTCTAGACTGTATTTTATGGCATTGCTAATCAGGTTCCTTAGTACTGTCTTGATCATATCAATATCAATATTAACATCAATTTTCTCTTTTGAATCAAATACAATAGTTATTTTTCGTAGCTCAGATATGGTAGAAAAAATTTGAGTAACGCTGCGTGTAAGTTCTACGATGTTAAACTTTTGATATATTGGAAGTAATCTTCCCATTTGCCATTTTGCCCATTTAAGCAGGTTATCAAGCATTGAAAACATTTCGTCGGCAGTGCGGTTCGCCATTGAAATAATGTCATACATTTCTTGTCCGACAGAATCCTCTGGAATGCCTGTTAATATGTTTAGTGACATTTTAAGAATTCCCATTGGAGAGCGAAGGTCATGAGCTATTAAAGAATAGAATTTATCTCTTTCATATATAAGTTGTTTTAATTCTTCATTTTGTTTCAGCAGTTTTCTTTTAGCTTCAATTAGAGAAATTTGGTGAGTAATTCTAGTGAGTAATTCATCTTTGTTAAACGGTTTCGTAATATAATCGTCGGCACCTATTTGAAATCCTTTTATAATATCTTCCATGTTGTTTAAAGCAGAGAGGAAAAGGATAGGAATATTTTGATACTCTTGATTGGCTTTTAACTTTTCGGCTACTTCATATCCACTGATATCAGGCATCATGATGTCCAGCAAAATCAAATCTGGTGATTCTGATTCTACTTTTTGTAATGCTTCAGTTCCGGATGTTGCCGTAGTTATCCGGTAGCTATTTTTGCCCAGCATTATTACTAATAGTTGTACATTGAAGACATTGTCATCAACAATTAGTATTTTGTACTCTGAGGGATTAATGTCGAGTTTCATATTAAAAAAATTAAATACGTTTAGCTTTTTCCCATGTTCCTTTTCCTTTATTTTTATAGAGGTAAAAAGCTCCTTTAAAAACATTCATGTTCATGAAGAAAAAATAATATGGTATATATAAAAATTTATTTTTTGACTCTTTTTCTGCAAGGTGAAAGCCAATCCCTGCACAAAAATAGAAAAGAAGTTGTAACAAAAGTATAACAATATAAAAAATACTTTTTTTATCTCCTGTAGCAAGTATTATATTTAAAGGCAGCAATGCAAAAAGAAAAATCGGCGTAATTGACCAACGAAGTACACGATGTGAAATATATTGCCAACTCAAGGTTCCATATCTAAAAATATTGAATAATCCCGATAATCTAATTATTGCCTGTAACCCGCCTGCTGCAATCCTGGTTTTTCTTTTGCCCTCCTCTTTTATGTTTGTTGAGGCGTATTCAATAGCATATGCTTCTTTACAGTAAGCTATCTTATATCCTTGCATGGCAATTTTTAATGATAAAACAAAATCATCCAGTAAAGTGTCATTAGGAAGGGTTAAAAATAAATGAGTACGAATAGCAAATAATTCTCCGGCCGCTCCGATAACTGAATAGAGTCGGTTATCCCATTCTTTAAGTTTTGATTCATATTTCCAGTAAATGCTTTCTGTTGAACTTGCTGAATTGTGCGAAGAGTTTTTTAAAACTTTCTTTTCTCCGGCAACACACCCTACTTTTTTATCACCGAAAAGTTTTACTATCTCAATTATTGAATTACGATTCAACATTGTATTGGCATCCGTAAAGGCTACATATGGCGTTTTTACATACCGCATACCTCTGTTTATGGCTGCTGATTTGCCCATTCTTTCCCGGTTGAAACAGACAGATACTTCTTTATATGCACGAAGAAGAAACTCGGTATTATCATCAGAACCATCAATTACCCATATAATTTTAAGCTTTTCGGAAGGATAGTTAAGTTGATGGCAATTGTCCATCTTCTCTTTTATAACAGCCTCTTCGTTGTATGCAGCAATCATAAGTGTTATTTCTGGTAATTCTTCTGGTATTTTCTGTGATTCAGGTTTATGAAAAAGCTCTTTAATTTTCACGCAAAAATATAATATCATACCATAACCGATATATGTATAAAAGACGATAAAAACACCAATCCAGAAAATAATCGCTACAGCTTTCATATTATATTTATTGACTTATTTCCCGTTTAATTTTAAATATTCGGTCATTGATAATGGAAAATCATGTTTGTTTAATAAATTGTTCATTTTTACCCTCATCAAGAAACATAATGCCTTTCTTGTTACTTTGATCTCTTTTCTGATACTTCTTGGCGGAAAAATTTTTTCAGTCATTTCCCGTGTCCATTTTTTTGTAAAAAAAGATAAATAATATTCATCTTCAGGATTGACGATAATGTCTATTTTATCTTTCCATTCATACCTATTCAACATAATGTTACCTTCAGTGAGCCATAGAAGTTTATAAGGGAAAGACTGGTAAGGCAAATAGTTTAAAAACAACTCTCCATAGTTGTTTTTGTAGTTGCCTGGCATTTATGATTTTTCGAAAAGGACAAGTTTTTTGTCAATATCAAGGATTATCCATTTATGGGATTCTTTTGGGAACAGAAATTCACCAATCATGCTTGGAGTTTCAAGATAGCCACGTTTAGCTACTCTGCTTTGTTCAGCCACAAATTTTTCAGGATTCTCAGTATGTTCCAAAACCTGATTGCATATTACATAATCAAATTCATTATCTTTAAAAGGCAAGTTTTCTCCATCCGCATTAATAAACTTTTGGTGAGGATAAATCTTTACATCTCCACACCGATGATAATTTGTGTCGACAAATTTTTCCACGATAACATTGGATCGAAATGACGGATTATGTCCCGGTCCGATTTCTACAACTTTATCTCTTCTTCCAATTTTTAAATCATCTCGATTATATGGAGTTCTTGTTTTCATTAAAATGAAATTATGAGTAATTTATAAAGTTACATATTATTGATTTGTTCAACAACTTTTTTCATTTGGCAGTCCCATGACAAATGATTTTCAATGCTGCTTCTTATCTCTTGTGGGGTAAATAATACTGAATCGTAAAAACTAATGATTTCTTTAATGTCAATCGGGGATTCATCAGGAGCTATTTTCATTATATAAGGCATATTGTCGAAGTCTTCGTCTTTTTCAGAATAGATGAAAGGTATCCCTCTTGCTGCGTATTCTCTGTTTTTAAGTGTTTTTATTTTAGTGATTTTGCTTCTATGTCTTGCTAAACTGGCAACCCCCATATCACATTTTTCAAACAGTATATCCAGCTCATCGCCTGATTTGTACCCATGAAAAATCACATTATTTGATAGATTATGCTGTGATACCAAGCTTTTCAAAGGTAAGACATCTTTATCAAGACCTTCTCCAACGATATGAAAAAACACCTCTTTTTTATGAATAGCGGAATAATATTCTGCCAATCCTATTATTAATCTATCGAAACCATGCCAGAAATGGATTTGGGCAACACCAATCAGATTTAGCACTTTTGAACAATCATTCACCATAGACTTCGTTTTTATTTGAGAAAAGTCAATGCCATTTGATATTTTTATTGTAGGTCTTCCGAATATAGTTTGATAATCTGTGAAAGTTACAAATCGATCAATATATTTAGAAAGTGATCTACGGAATATCTTGTCGATGCATAATTTAATTTTATCTGCTTTTGAAGCATGCTGGTATTCATTATCATAAGGATATGTAGGTATTTCCATTGCCACTTTTGTTCCCAATTTTTTAAATTGTTTCATTAGGTGGATAGTAAACGGATTTGCATTATGGTCAGATCTTACATAAATAAATTTAATATTATTTTTTTTAACATAATCTACTATACTTTTATTCTCAATTCTTTTTAGTATTTTTCCTTTAATTCCACATCCATAATCCTTTAGAACATTATTATCAATCATTCTGATTTTGTGGTTGTTTTCGTCAGATAAATAACAAATACTGACTGATAGTCCGCAGTTTTTCAAAGCTCTGACCTGGTATGTGATTTTTTTACTTATTCCATTGTATTCTTCGAAACCATGAAATATCAGAAATAGAGTGTTCATTATTTATTTTTCTTTTTATTTAAAAGATATGTAACTATTTTTCTTATATCATACTCTCCTGAAATTTGGATATATCCAAGCCAAATAACTAAAGCTAAAATTCCTTTAATGATAAGTGAGAGTATAAGGTTCAAATCGGAAGGTAAAATTATATTCAATAGAAAAAGCATGCAACCTAAAATGCCACTTAATATAACAGGTGAAATTAAAATTTTCCAGAATGGTTTCCATGAAATCTTGAAAACTTTATTATACATCAAATAGTATGTAATAATAAAATTTAAAGTAAAAGATATACATATTCCCCATGCAATTGCATATGAGGTGTTAAAACAAAATAATCCGATACATATTGCCAATATGTTTAAGATGGTGGTTATAAGTCCGCACCAAAAGAGAGTTTTGGTACTGTTAGCAGCTTGGAAAATTGACCCTGAAGTGGAAAGAATTACCTGGAGGCCAACAGAAAGTGACAGTACTTTAAAAACAGGAACAGACGGTTCCCACTGGTGTCCAAAAACAAGAATAATCAATTCGTATGCTGTAAACAATAGAAAAACAGAAATTGGAAGTCCAATGAAGGCTAATAATTTGACTACTTTAAGGTATGATTCCGAGAGTTTTTTTAAATCGTTCTGAAGATCTGAAAAAATAGGATGCATTACTGGTGAAACCACCTGAGGAAGAACCTGTAGGGGTAGCATCATCATCCTATAGGATTTGTCATAAAATCCCAGTTCTGACATATTAAGATGTTTGCCGATAAGAAGTTTATCTAAATTTCTTGAAAAATAATTGATTATGTTGAATCCGAATTGGTATGCTGAGTATGAAAATATCTTTTTAATGGAGGATAATCCTAAAGTGAATTTTAATTGGATCTTGTATTGGAAGTAGTTGACAATGAAGAGTATGATGCTTGACAATATTGGGTTGATGAGTAGTGCATATACGCCAGCTCCTTTATATGCTGCGATAATTGATACTATCCCGCAAACAACTTGAACACCTAAAGTTCTGACTGCAATAAATTTGAATCTTTTAGCTTTCTGTAGAAGAGCATTTGGCACTATATTTACAGAAGCAAAAAGAAGATTAATAGAGAGAAGTTGGCAAACAGGGATTAATATTTCAGAGTTGAAGAAATCAGCGATAAGCCAGGAAGAGAGAAAAAATAGTATAGAAATTATAATGCCTGACCAAATTGTAAAAGAAAAGATATTATTAAAATCATCATTGGTTAAATCCTTTTTCTGTATAATTGAAGGAGCAATACCAAGATCGCTGAAAATACTAAAAAAAGCAATGATTACAGTTGCAATTGCTATAACTCCGAAGTCATCGGAAGTCAGAATTCTTGATAATATTCCGGCAATAACCAATGACAATATTACTCCAGAGTATTTTGCTAAAGCAGTGTAATAAACACCTGATGCCATCTCTTTTTTTATGGAGTTCATATTTTTTTAAGCTTATTGATGGGATATTTGAACAACAATATTACTAAATTATAGCATGAGATTAGGTTTAAGTATTTACAAATAACAGTTGTGAATATTGTCCATCTTTTTGGAGATGGCAGAGACCATGAATTTAATACTGCAGGATTAAGAATGAATCGGATTACTTTGTCAATGCTATTTTTCACATATGAGTCTTTATCCTTTCCAAAGATTTTTAATTCTGAAGCTATGATGAGGTAACTATCAATATTTTTTGGAGAGAATCCTTTTGACATAATTGAACCTTCGCGGATTCTTCTTTTGAAAAATGTTCTTTCAATTTTACCTACTTTTCGCGCCTGAATGTATAATAATGCCGTATATAGTTCATCTTCATGTAATATGCCTGGATAGAATGAAATTTTATTTTCTTCTATGAAGGATCTTCTGATGAAGTTCAGGCAGACAGAAGCTCTATATTTTTTTATTCCAATAAGAAAATTGAGTAATTCTATGCCTGAATAAATTTTATTTTCAAGATATTTTGTTCTATAGTAATCCACCCAATAGAGTGAGGAGTTATCTTTTTTAAAACATTCTGCGTCAAATAATACAAAATCAAGGTTATCTCTCTCACATTGCGCATAACATAATTCCATGGCATCAAGTTCCAGCAGGTCGTCGCTATCCATAAAATATATATATTTTCCATTTGCGGCAGAAGTTCCACTGTTCCTGGCTACGGAAAGGCCACCGTTAGGTTGTTCAATAACCTTAATTCTGTAATCAGAAGAAGCAATATTTTTAATTATATCATCACTTCCATCAGTAGAGCCATCATTTACAATAATAATTTCTAAATCCATTAGTGACTGGTTCATTATCGTAGATATTGTCTCTTCGAGATATTCTTCCGTGTTGTAAACAGGTATGATGATACTTACTTTTGGAGGATTCATAATTATTATAATATTATCTCTTTGAAAAATATAGGGTTACCACTGTACAAAGATAATTTTTTACTAACTTCGTACGAAATTTTTTTTATATTAGATAATTGAAATCTAAAAAGAAGGAAAGGTTTATGAAAAGCCATTTTTTATTGTTATTTCTCACGTTTTTTATTTCTTTTTTTGCTTATGGGGAAGATCAGTCTCGTTTTTATGATGACATTCTTCAGGAAGAGGATATTGAGGATAAAGGTTTTATTGTTCTTATCAATACAACTTCAACAAATAATATTTATAACTCTTTTTTTATTGATGAGATAAAAAAAGCTTTCGATAACAAGGTCTCTGTTATTGAAGAAAACATTCAGATAGATAATCTGGCAAGTGCTGAACAAGCACAGTTAATTGGTGAAAATATTTTGCGCAAGTATAAGAATAACCCCCCTCGTGCAGTATTATACCTTAGCGAATCCGCATGGTTGGCTACCTGTGATATTTTTAGAAAAGATTGGAAAAGTATACCAGTTATTATACATAGTAAATTTAAAAAAATCCCTCATGATTTTGCGCAAAAGATTGATGATGAGAAGAATAATTCTTTCACTTCTGAAAGTATGATTTCTTTAGAGGAATTTAATAAGGGATTTGATGCTACTGTAATATATCGGCCTTTTTATATTGAAGAGAATATAAAACTGATGAAAACTCTTATTCCTAATATGAAAGAGTTGGTTTTTATTAATGATGGAAAATATTATAATATTTGTGTGGGTGATCACATCAGGAGAGTTCTTGAGAATAATTATCCGGATATTATATTTAATTCCATCTCTTCAAAAGAGGTAAAGACAGATGATATGATAGGAATCGTTGCTTCTGTAAGAAATAATAAGGTAATATTATTTAGTTCATGGGATCCATCTCAGGAGAGAAATCGTGGCCTTTTTGTGCGGAAAGAGATTATGATGATTATTTATGGGGTGGCTAAAGTTCCCGTATTTACACTTGAAGATATGAGCCATGATGAAAGTTATTCTTTTGGAGGATATTTTATTGATGTAGATGAATTATTAGCTACTACAATAATAACTTTAAAAGATATTTTTGATGGAAAATTAGCGTCTTCTATACCATCACAAAACGGAGGGCATCCACATTCTTATATGGACTATCTTCAATTAAGCCGATATGGAATTAATTTAAACGGGAAACAAGCAGATGAGGTTGACGCGGTCATTTTTAATGCACCTTTAACATTTTACCAAAAAAATGAAATATTTATATGGGTTACATTTGCCTTGGTTCTAATCATTCTTTCTGTATTGTATATTTTGCTGATTAAAACAAATGCTCACAGGAAACATATGGAGAAAGAGCTTGATTTTAATAAGAGGGTTATTTCCGGTATTAATGGAGTTGTCTTGATTTCTGATAAAAATGGAAAGATTGAAGATGTTCTGGAAAGTTCATATTCATTGCCTGAAAGTGTGGTTAAGCGGTTGAAAAATAAAAATTTCCGGGATTTTATAATAAATGAAGATGATTATAACAAATATTTAAAATTGTTGAGTGAGGTTTCCGATAATAAAATTACTGAGAGAGTAAAAGCTATAATAAATCTATTTGGAAAGAAGCTGTATGTAAAAGTCAGCATGGTTTCATATGATGAAGATAAGTTGCTTATCTTTGTAAGAGATTATACATCTGAAGAGAGAGAGAGGGTTGAAGAATTTGAATACCGCAAAATCATTGAGACAATATTGAATAATTTGCCTATTGCTGTTTCTGTGAAAAATATGGAGACGGAAAAGTATATGGTTTGGAATAAAAAGGCTGAAGAACTTTGGTTTGTACCAAGTGAAACCATGATTGATAATACAATTGAATCTGCTCCACACCTTCCTAAAAAAATTATTGAAATAGAACAAAAAGCAATAAAGGAGAATCAGCCGATTTCTGAGTTGATAAGTTGGGAAATGGAAGGAAAAGAATTTTTGGCATTATTTTCTAAAGTTGTTGTTCCGTATTTTGATAAAGAAAAGTGGATTCTTTCTTCAGGCGTTGATGTTACTTATATGGCTGAGAAGGAGAAGGCCTTGATGAAACTCAATAATGAGCTTGCGATGGTTCAAAAAGCCGTTGGATTGGCAACGTGGTCATGGGATATTAACGCCAATATGATTGCTTTTGACTTTACTTTTTTTAAGGGGTTTAAATCTGAATATTGTAAAAAAATGTTTGTTTCCTATGAAGAATACCTGTCATATATTTCTCCTGAATATAGAACACTTTTTAAGGTGTCTCTTGAAAAATTGGCTACCGGAGAATTGGATAATATAAATGAGGAGTACCTTATTGAAAATTTTAACGGAGTAGAAAGCATGTGGGTTGAATCTTTTTATATTACCGGGGAAAAAGATGATAATGGAATGGCAAAGGTTATAGTTGGAGGTTTAAGGATGATTGATGATCGTAAAAAAATGGAATCAGAGCTAGAAAAGGCGAAGAATGATGCAGAGGAATCCAATAGACTGAAATCTGCGTTTATTGCGAATATGAGTCATGAAATACGCACTCCACTGAATGCAATTATTGGATTTTCTTCTATACTTGCAGATATTTCCGATAAAAGGGAGAGAAAAGTATATTCCGAAATAATAAAGAGTAATAATAATATTTTATTGTGTCTGATAAATGACATTCTTGATATATCTAAAATTGAGGCCGGTACACTTGAATTTATATATACTGATGTTGATGTAAATCAACTTTTGGAGGAAATTGAACAAATTTTCAGGATTAAAATGAGCGAAAGCCCTGTCGAACTCAAAATAGCTGAAGAAATCTCAAGATGTAATATCAGTACTGATAGAAATAGGTTGAGTCAAGTGATTACAAATTTGATGACTAACGCTATTAAGTTCACAAAAAAAGGGAGTATCACTTTGGGGTATAAAGTTTTAAATAATAACAAATTATATTTTTATGTAAAAGATACAGGATGTGGGATTTCTCCACATAATCTTAAATCTATTTTTGGTAGATTTGTGAAACTTGACCCATTTTCTCAGGGAACAGGAATAGGATTATCTATTTCTCAGGTTATAATTAATACTCTTGGCGGAGAGATTGGCGTTGAGTCCGAAGTAGATATAGGATCAACTTTTTGGTTTACACTTCCTTATTCAACAACGGTTACAATTAAAAAAAATCAGATTAATAAGAAGAAAGAAAAGAATATAGTATTAACCAATAAAGAAAAAATAAAAATTCTTGTTGCTGAAGACAATATGAGTAATTATAAACTTATTTCATCTATTCTTAGTAAAAAATATGAATTGTACCATGCTTTGAATGGGGAAGAGGCTATTAAATTATTTAATGAGATTAACCCAGATCTAATTTTAATGGATATTAAAATGCCGTTAATTGACGGATATGAAACCACAATAAAAATAAGGGAAATATCCCAAATTATTCCAATAATTGCAGTAACAGCCTATGCTTCTCCAGATGATGAAAATAGGATTAAATCTGG
>Ga0172378_10004478_pt1 | contig 13069 bp, 8 predicted proteins | sample GrowelOW332metaG_FD_119755 | JGI IMG/M metagenome (GOLD analysis project Ga0172378, IMG submission 119755) | Groundwater microbial communities from an aquifer near a municipal landfill in Southern Ontario, Canada - Pumphouse #3_1 metaG | ecosystem: Environmental > Aquatic > Deep subsurface >...
AAGCTCAAGCTCAGGGTGCTTTTCAAAAATCAGAGCGGCGGTTTTGTTTACAAGCTCGCATACCGCCTCGGCAATGATCCTTCCGTTTAACGTATCGGTCTTAAGCTCGGTAAAGGACTGAAAATATATACCGTCGCCGCACGACTCGCTGTATTCCTTCTCGTACTTTTCGGCGATATCCGCGGCGTTATCAATAAGCTTATCCGGTGAAAAGACAGAACAATCGGTGCCCCAGCCCCACGAAAAGCCCCAAAACAGCTTTATTCCGCAGGAATGTGCGTAATCAACCATTTCACGCGCGTTGACCGGTAGATAATCATTCCAGATGATTACAGTATTCATTTTAAGCTTTACCATATTGTCAATAAAGCCGCGGTAATCGTATATAACGTGTCCCCATGTCCATATACCTCTGTTTTTTACTGCTGGATAAGAGGTGTATTCAAAATCAGGGAGCGGTTTTTCAAGGGGATTAACAGCAAAGGTATCAGGATTGTCGGGATACTCAAGCTTTAAAATATATTTATTGTAAAAATCAATACAGCCGTAAAGCACGCCCGCGTCGTCAAAGCCCTCAATATATACGCTGCCGTTTTTAACTTTTATAAAATATTCCTCAGCATGGGTAAGCTCTTTTTCACTGACGGCTTTTATAAGCGGGTTGTTTGCCTTTGTTCCAATATATATTTTCAAAGCGTCCGATAGCTCCGCCTTATCATCATAACAAAAGCAGGTAGGATATTCATGGGTGTATTCAATCAAAAGCTCGCTTAAAACCTCGACTGCTTTTTTCTGGACTCCGTTTTTAAGCTCTCCGTAAATTATAGATATTTTTTTCATACTTTATTCTCCTGTAAGACCCGAGCGTTCGACGCCCTCGACAAATTTACGCTGCATAACCACATACAGTACAAACAGCGGTATAAGACAAATTGTTACCGCCGCCATAACCACGCCGCGGTGGTACATTATCTGCACGTCGTTGGACATATTCTGTGCGGCGTTTGCCATATCTCCCTGCATATTGGAAAGATTTGCCGACAGCATTGAAAGCATCTGCGGCAGCATAAACTGATCGTAGTCGGTAAGATAGATAGACGGCTCATATGAATCGTTGAAATGCCACACCATTGACAAAAGGAAGCAAACCACCATTGTAGCCCCCGTTGAGGGAAGCACCACCTGCACAAAGGTTCTAAGCGGCCCGCAGCCGTCGATTGCGGCAGCCTCCTCAAGCGATTTCGGCACTTTAATAAAATACTGCCTGAAAAGGAATATGAATATTCCGCCGCGAAGTCCGAAGCCGAAGAAGGTCGGAAGTATCATAGGCAGCTGGGTGCCTACAATGTGCATATTCGTATAGGTAATATACGACGGAATGATGATCGTCTGGGTCGGGATAAGAATGGAAAGCACGACTATCGCAAACATAGCGTTCCTTAAAGGAAAGCGGTAGCGCGCAAAGCCGTAGGCTACAAGCGAGCAGGAAATCATATGTCCCGCTGTCGCCAGCACCGTGACGATAACCGAATTTGCTCCCGTGCGCCAGACATTCAGCGCCTCAAACGCAAGCTTATAGTTGCTTAATGTGAAATTGCGGGGTATCCACTTTACGGTGTTGTTGCTTATATCCGCGTAGGTTTTGACCGAATCCACAAGCATTGTCATAAACGGATAAAGAAATACGAACGCAAGACCTGTTAAAAAGAGGTATACTGCAATGCGCATTATCACAGCTCCCGCGCCGTTACTGCTTTTGTGTTTAAGCTTATTCATACCGTCACCCCCTAATCCTTTACCTTTTTGACAAACGGACGCATTACCGCGAAAATAACCAGCACAAGCAATATAGCCCACAGGAAGAAAAGCCAGCTCATAGCCGAGGAATTTTCAAACTGATTAAGCTCAAATGCGGTGTCCTGAATATGCTTAAAGAGCAGATTGTCCGAATTTATGAAGAAATCAACCAGAGAATAAACAAGATTTAAAAGCATTATCGGGGAGAGCATAGGCATAGTTATAAGCCAGAACATCTCCCACTCGGTAGCCGAGTCAACCCTTGCCGCCTCGTAAAGCGACGGCGAAACGCTTTGAAGTCCCGAAAGATATATTATTATCTGTACACCGCACTTCCAGAGAATAGAGGTTATAAGGGACAGAAAATCGGTTATAAACGCCGTTACCTTAGGCCCTAAGTAAATGCGTATCTGAGTGGGAAGAAGCACGCTTTCAACCGTCTCCATAGCCTCGCCCTGAACTCCCTGCCCTAAAAGCTGGGACATAACAAAGCCCGCGCCCAAGATAACCGGCAGGAAGAAGATTGTGCGGTAGACCGTTCTTCCGGGGAATTTTTTATTTATCAGAATTGCAATAAATATGGCGAAAATATTGGTAAGCGGTATCTGCAGAAGCATTTCCTTCATACTTGTAAGGAAGTGCTTTATATACCAGGTGTCGGTCTCGAATATCTCTTTGAAATGGTCAAGCCCCGCCCATTCTACTGAATAATCCGTCATATTTACCACGTTTACAAAGCATAGCTGTAAGGAGCGGAAAATCGGAAAGGCGAAGAAAGCGCAAAGTCCGATTATCCACGGGGAAACAAACAGCAGTCCTGTTATCGCCTCGCGCCTTTTAGCCGCCCCGTGCTTTTGTTTTTTCATTGCGCGTTTCCTCCTTTAGCTACCGTATAATCCTTTGCCTTTACCGTTACGCCCTCTACTGTGCGCTCGGCATCTCCGTAGTTAATATAAATTATGTGACCGTCCGAATAGGTAACGCGGACTAAATCCTCGTCAAGCTTTCTGTGGTCGGTCATAGTCCGGGTTGCGGTGAAGTTAAGCTCGCCCTTAAACTCCTCAATACAGCCCTTTATTCTTTCAAGCTGAGCGGTGTATTCGGTTGCGAACGCCTCTGTAACATAAGTGTCCTTAAGCCTTTCGGACGACTCGTAGGTTAAAACGAAATAAGGCTCAGAGCCGTATTCTATCCATTTAAGCTTTTCTGTTTGGTAGTCTGCCGCCATATTGCCCGGCACCGTGCCGCAGTAGCTTTTTACGCCGTGCACTATCATCTGGTAAAACGGTATCGACTCCGAAAAACCGCTGTACTCCGAATTGCGCTCCGGCAGATCATAGATATAATCCGCGTATTTAAGCACGTAAGCGTTTCCGCCCTGAGCCGCCGCAGACATTTCCTTTTCCTTGACCGCTGTAAGCATTGCCGAAAATGCTTCGGCACACTGCTTTCTTGTTACGGTTTTACCCTTTTGGTAATCGTCGTAAAGGAAGGTGCCTATTTTATCAAAGGCTATTCCCGCCGTGTTAATATCGCTTAAATAATCAAGCCTATTTTCGGTAAGCTTTTTAAGCTCAAGCAAGGGGTTAAGCAAAAATTCGCTCGTATCGGAATTGGTAATCGGCTGGCTTACCTCGTTATATGCCGCCTGACTGTTTTTGTTGAAATTACTTCCGCCCTTTTGAGCGTAGACATAGTCGTTTACAAGATATAACCCTATATTTTTGTCCGCCGCCCATTTGTTAAGGTCGGAAAGCTCACTCTTTCCGCCGAGAGCCGATGAAACCTTTTCCCCCGCAGGGTTAAGCCCGTAGCCGTTTTTCTGCCAGCCTAACAGGAAAAGCCTTAAATACTCGGTATCGCTTTCGGTTACGGCATTTGCTATTTCCTTTGCCTGCCCGAAGGTCGTAAGGCTCTGAAAGCTCTTTGACATTGAGGTGTTTTTCTTTGTACCCATTATAAGCTGTAAATTTACCCTGCCGCTTTCTGCCGACTGGGTAAGCCGCTCGGTTTTAAGCATAAACTCTCTTAGAGCAGCCGCCATATTACCATAGGTAATCTCTCCGTTTTGATCCTTTGATAAGAAGATATACTGCACCGAGAAATCTCCTGCAGAGCGCTTGCGCTCGACCTCGTTTATCTCCACGTCCGACGGAGAGATATATGAATACTGCTTGCGGTAGCGGCAAGACATATACATACGGTTAAGCCCGTAGGTCGAGGTTGAGGGAGAAAGGGTTACAAAGCTGTTGCCGTCCCCCTCGGTAACATAGGCGGCGACCGCCGTCTCTCCCCTGCAGATACCGTAAACCGGCATAAGCGCGTTAAGGTTTCCGAGCAGTGAATTTTCCTCAACCTCGTCAAGGTCAAAGGAGGAATTAAAGTAGACAGAGGTCGTGACCGGATTTTCGGGTTTATCCTCTGCCGTCAGCCTGCAAATCGAACCGCTTCCGTCGGGATAAACCGCGTAGGAGCTGTCGGAATCTATCGCCGAGCCTAAAAGCGGGAACAATGCTATTGCCGTAACGCCGTAGACGCCGTCCTCGGTAATACTGCTCTCGGGCACACGGGCGCGAAGCCCGTACTCGTTAAGCCATACCTCTACCTTAAAGCCTATCTGATACTCGTCAAAATATAATTTCAGCGCCGCGCCGTTTTTAAGCCTTTCTCCGCTTATACTGCAGGCTGTTCCCGCACTTGTGAAAGCGTCGCTGTTGCCGCCGAAATCGGTGTAGCTTACCTGACAGAGCATAAATCTGTCCGCGTCGGAAAGCTCTGCGTTCTCGCTTACATAATAATCGGCGGACGCGCCCGTTGAAAAGACCGTACCCTTATCGGTATCACGGATATAGAATATATGATTTTCCGCAGAATAATCAAGCTGAAGCGCTCCGCTTACTCCCAAGGTTATCGTTCCGCTTTCGGGCAGGTCACCGCCCTCATAGACAGGCTCTTCCGCGTCGGCTGTCTTTAAAAGCGAATAATCCGCATTTTCCTTTGTAAGAACCATAACGGCGCAGACGGTAATGACGAGAGCCAGCAGAACGGCTATTATACCTAATACTCTTTTCTTTTTCATATGTATAACCCTCTCATTACTATCTTAGGAAAAAGTTTAACTCGGAAGCTACTTCCTCGATAAACATTACAATCTGACAGTCAAGCGCAAACGCCAGCATTACCACCGCAACTATAAGCAGCATTATAATAAGAATTACCAGCGTATACGCCACGGTTTTCCCGAAGGATATGTTATTAGATTCCTTAAAGGTGACGAACAGCAGGACTATTACCCACACCCACATAATTGTCTGGAGTGCGGTATAAAACCCCGCCTCCTCTGCCGACAGCACCCGCGAGAGAATAATCGCAAGAGGTTGCAGCAACAGCATTGGCATTAGGCTGTAGGAGCTTAACAGAAAGGTTTCCTTAAAGGTTGCCTCTCCTCCTACTATCGTCATAAACCCGTAGCAGGCGACCGCCCACAGGGCGACAGGCACTATCGCTAAAGCAAGCTCCAGCCATATATTTGCGTTTTTAGGCGATACAGAGGATACCGTGTAATTTACCGTGTATACCGAAATTATGCGCCAAACTGCCGAAACCGCGAAGGGCAAAAGCATAGCTAAAAGCGGAATTTGCTTACGTCTGCGCTTTATAAGCGTGACCATTTCAATCGGGTGAAAAAGCATCATAAACGAACATTTAAACCACCACATTTATCTTCCGCCCCCTTCTCTCCAAAGCTCCGCGCGCAGCCGCCGCAGATATTTTTGCAGAAGCTTTATAAGCACAATTACAAGAACTACAAAAATCACAACCGCAACGGCGACAAGCTCAAAATGATCCCTGAAAAAGGCGTATCTCAGCTTTGAAAACGCCTTGCTGTAATCGGCGCGGTCATCGCCCTGATAAAATTCCTTTTTCGCATCGTTGTAATTGCCGTTTTTGTATTCTATTTTACCTATCATATTGCGCGCAAGCGTATAATTACTTGCCTGTTCCTTGACCTTTTGCCATAATTCATAGGACTGACTGTATTTTCCGTCCTTATTAAGCAGAAGCGCCTTATGCACATTGTTTGTAAACTCTGTAGCAGAAAACACCTGAATACGTCCGAGGGAGGAATCAAGGGTAACAAGCTCTTCTTTATCGTTTACGGCTATTGAGCTTATTACATTAAAGGAGGAGCTTCCGCTTCCCTTTCCGCCGAATACGCCTACAAGGTTGCCGTTTTGATCATACTGGTAAATACAGCTTGTTTTTTCCTCGGCGACAAAGATTATCCCCTTGCTGTTAACCGCTATATCCGAAAAAATCGGGGTAACCTTTGTTCCGTCGCTTTCGTAAAGCGTCTCGCCGTAATCCCCCGAGGGATATATGTTATTGCCGACGGTATTTATTATGCTTATTCTCTGCGAGGGGGCGAGACCCACCGCGTAAAGCTTGCCGTCGCCGCTCATACAAAAATTAGTATAGGACTCAGGCTCGCGCTTCTGGGTCTGCATTTTCTGCTTTTCTGTAGCAAACTTTCTGAAAATATAGTCCCATAAATCAAAGCTTAAGCGGTTGTCGCCGATATAGCCCTTAAATTTATTCGCCGCGTCGATAGTCATAAACTGCTTGCCCTGTATGACATACAAAAGGTTGCTTATAGGGTCAAACTCCACCTTTGCGGGAGAAAAGACCTCCACGTCATAAAGCAAATCCGATTCGGGCTTTACAAAGCTTTCTATGTACTCGCCTTCATTACTGAAATGCACAACGCGGCTGTTGCCTGTGTCGGCAATGTAAATATCGCCCAAGGAATCGGTCGAAACGCCCGTCGGGGAGGAAAAGGAGATTCCGTCCGCCTCGGTAAGCTCCCTTACTACCTTGAAGCTTTTATCGGTCACCAAAATTCGGTTGTTTCCCGTATCAGCTATATAATATCCGTTTTTATCTGCATACAAATCTTTAGGGTCGTTAAGTCCGTTATATGAGCCCTCTACCTTAAAATCCGAAATCACCTGCTTTGCCTCAAACAGCACGGGAATGGTGACGTGCTTTCCGTCCTCGTCAAGCACATAGCTGCCGCTTACATTTGTAAGCGCCTGTGCCGGAGAAGAAAGCACAACAGCCGAAATAAGCATTGCGGCAAAAACGGTAATTAATTTTTTCATCGCTCCGACACCTCCTATTTAATTCCCGAGTACGCCATTGTTTCAATAACCCGCCGCTGCATAAGGGTGTAAATAAGCACCGTCGGCACAACCGAAATAAATGTGCCCGCCGCCATAGCTCCTGCTCTTGCAAGGGTTCCCGCCGTGCCTATCGACTGCAATGTCACGGGCAGAGTACGCATAGCGTCCTGTGTGATATACACAAGGGGTGAAAAAGCGTCGTTCCAGCTTGCAACAAAGGTGAAGACAACAAGCGTACTGCAGGCAGGCTTCATAAACGGGAAAACTATTTTTGTAAATACCTGCCATTCGTTCGCTCCGTCAAGCCGTGCCGCCTCCAAAAAGGCGTCGGGCAGTTGGTCGCAGAACTGCTTTACAAAGAAGAAGCCGAACGCGCCCGCTATTTTAGGCAGTATAAGCGCTAAATAGCTGTCCATAAGTCCCAAATTATTTATAACCATATAGTTAGGTATGGTCATAAGGGTTGCCGGGAACATAAGGGTTGCGACAATAAGATTGAAAATGGCATTTTTAAAGGGCAGTTCAAGCTTTACAAGACTGTACGCCGCAATAGAGGATATAATTATAGTTGCAAGCACCGTCGCAACCGATACAAAAATGCTGTTTACAACATAACGGAGAAACGGAACACTGCTTGAGGAGGTTGCGAAAAGCAGATCGCGGAAGTTGTCCATAGTCGGCTTTCTCACAAAGAAGATAGGCGGAATGCGCAATAGCTCGTCAAGCGGCTTAAACGCCGTGGAAACGACATAAATAAGCGGCAGTGAAGTAAAGCATACCAAAAGAATAACAAGCAGATATACAAGTATTCTTGAAACCGAAACCCTGATACTGAGCTTTCCCAAATGAATGTGAAATCCCTGTCTTACACGCATATAATTCCTGCCTCCTTTTATTCGTCCTTGCTCGACAGCAGGAACATAACCGCCTTGCCGAACAGAAATGTGATTAAAAACAGTATTACCGACACCGCCGAGGCGTAACCCATTTCATAACGCACAAAGGCGTAGTCGTAAACATGCGCCACAAGTGTGTGCCCCGCGTAGTTAGGCGACGGGAAGCCCGCAAAGGAGGAAATAACATCGAAAACGCCGAATGAACCCGCTATCGTGTTTATCGCTCCGAAAAGCAGCTGCGGCTTCATCTGGGGGAGGGTTATGTAGAAAAGCTCCGCAAAGCGTCCCTTTATTCCGTCTATAGCTCCCGCCTCGTAAAGCTCCTGATTGGCGTTTTGAAGTCCCGCCATAAATACAAGAAAGCCGGTGCCCATACTCATCCATATCTGAATAAAGATACAGACGGGCATTATTAAATCCACGCTCTGATTCCAGAGTATAGGCGAGGAAATAAGCCCTAAATTCATTAAAAAGTTGTTAATAAGACCGTAGCTGTCCGATGAGAAAAAGTAAGTCCATATAACCGCCATCGCCGTGCCGCTTGTAATAGACGGCGCATAGAAAGCCAGCGCGAATATTGTTCTTCCCTTCATATCATTTAATATCCAAGCCATTACAAAGGATAAAATATAGCTTACGGGACCTGCTATGCAGGCGAAAACCATTGTATTTTTAAGGGCCAACAAAAATATTTCGTCATTTAAAAACAGCTGCTTGTAGTTATTAAAGCCGACAAAATCGTTCCGTTTAAGCAAATCATAGTTTGTAAAGCTGTAAAAAACAGACTGCACTACAGGCGCCAGTACAAAAAGAGTAAACAGTACAAAAAACGGCAGAAAAAACGCAATAGCCAATGCCTTGTTTCCAAGGCTCTTTTTATTGATAAGCTTCATTTGTCTCTCCTCACTCCTCTATTCCGAAATCCCTTCGCTTGCGTTCAAGCTCGATATTAATCTGCTCAACCGCTTCCTCAAGGGAATCGCGGGGCGTATATCCGCCCGTGATACAGCGAGCGATCGCGTTGGTAATATGACGTGCGGTAAAATATCCGCCGGGGACATAGGGCGCTTCGCGCACGCCCTTAAGCGATTCCTTTATAACCGCAAGGTCGGCGGTCGACCACGCAAGCGAGCAGAACGCCTCGTAATTACCACTGCCCCAGCGTGAGGAAATACCCAGTCTTGATTCAAGTCTTTTGCTGTACTCGGTTTGCGTCTCGGCGTTCATCCACCATTTTAGAAATTCCCAAGCCTCGTTCTTTACCTCGCTGTCCTCCATAATAACCGATACCGTCTGCAAAGCAGTGCCTACCGAGCGGCCAATCGTTCCGTCCTCCGAAACCGTCGCGGGAACAGGCGCTATTGCCCATTTTCCCTTAAGCTCGGGCGCGGCATAGGCTATGGACATATATTCCGCCATTCCGCCGATACCTATAACCAGCTCGCCCGTGCGGAAACGGTTATAGAAGTTTACGTTATACGGAAAACCGTACTCGGTGTAGTTCTTGATAAATCTGTCAAAGGCATTATACGCCGCCTCGCTTGAAAGCGCCGAGGTTTTGCCGTCCGCCGAATAATATTCTCCGCCGTTTTGGAAGAGGAATATATCGTATCTCTGAGGGATAAACATATTAAGCTTATACTGATTTAATTTAGGCAGAAGCACATTATATACGTCGTCCCATGTGTTCGGTACAGTCATATGCAGTCTCTCGAACATATCCGTCCTGTAAAACATAACCGTAAAGCTTAAGGATTCGGGCAGTCCGTAGACCGCGCCGCCGTAGGAAATAGGGTTATACAGCTCCGACAGAGTATAGCCGCTGTACTCCTTAAAGTCGTCAAATTCGTTAAGGTTCTTTATAACCCCTCTTACTGCGTACTCGGCGGTGTTATTCGGCGTCATATTAAGCACCACGTCGGGTGCTTTGCCGGCGTTCACCGCCAAAAGCAGGGTATTGACTGTGCCCGAAAAAGCGCCCTCGGGCAACAGGTTAAAGGAAAGATTTACGTTATTTTTCACGGCAAACTCGCTGTCCGCAAGCTCCTTTAGTATTTCCGCCCATTCCTTACTGCGGGAAATCCATACCTTAAGCTCCTTTGCGTCCTCGCCTGCTCCCTCGCCTACCGAGCCTATCGCGTTATAGTCCTTGGTGTAGGAAAGTATAAGGTTTCTGAAGGCGTTTATAACCCTGTCAAACATAGACTGGCGCGGGTTTGCAAGCTCCTCGTCAGGTGCGGCTATCTGTATGTAATCTACCGCCAGCGCCGAGCTTTTAAGGGTGGTAAGCCAGTCGCCCATACCGGTCATTGAGCTTGTAAAATCGTCAAGACCCGCGGGGATGGCGTCAAAATCGTTTCGGTATTTTTCTATTGTCGCCTTAACCTGAGTCATGCTGTTTTCAACAGTTGAGGTTTTGTTGGTGATTTCGGAAAGCATTTTTCGGCAATCCTCTAAAATATCCACAACCTCCTGCAAATCGTCGCCTAAGCCCGCTATTGATTTATCCAGCTCGTAATCATAGTTTAAGTCGGGCGACTGACCCGTTACCATAACTATATTCTGATAGCAAGCCTGAAGCTTTGAATTTGCCTTTTCGATATTTTGGTTGATTTCCGCCTTCTTGCCCTCCACGGCGGTCATTTTTAAGGTGTGCTCGCCCTCGGTAAGGTAGAAAAGATAGGGTTCTTCCCCGTCGCCTATTATATGCGTGTTCCAGCGCGCGTTGTAGGGAAAGGCATAGCCCGCCATCTGCGCAAAGGGTATTTCGCCGTCAATTTCGACCGTGCGGTAAACGGGTATACCGTTATTTCCGTTCTGCACCGAGCGCAGGGCGATTTTGTAAAGCCCTGTTTTCGGTACTTCAAACTTCCAGGTAATACTGTCCCCGCCCGTAGACCAGGAAGAGCCGCCGATTAAATTGAGTTTCTTTTTTACGGTAGCTTTAGGAGTAAGGGTTTCGTCTGAGTCCGAGGCGATTAAAATAGACGACGCGCTTTTTCCGACAATACGATCAAAATCCTCTGCCTCAAAGCGTACGGTTTCTTTTGCATTTTCTGCTCCGTTTGCCTTATACTGTGAAAGCGCCTCCTTATAGTCCGGAAGCTTACTTGCCGCGGTAAAGGCTATTTCCGAAACAAGCATCGGTTGGTCGATATATTCAAGCGTCACCGTGTGTTTGCCCGCCGTCAGGTAAAATTCAAGCGGAGCGCCGTATGCTCCCTGATTGTCCCAAACCTTTTCTTGAAGCCAGGTTTTGACCTCCTCCTGCTGCGGCATAAGGTCGTCGCCCAAATTGTTCTCCTTGGGTCTGTCGGAGTCAACAAAGCGCCGACAGAGCGCAAAATTCGAAGCCTCGTCAAAGGGGTATTCTCCGTCTATTTTTATCCCGCGGGAGATGCTCAAGGAATTTCCGTCTATGGGATAATATGAAAAGCTTAAATTATAAAATCCCGCCTGCGCGACCTCAACAGTACTGCTTAGCGCCTTTGTATCCTCGTGCCAGCAAAGCACGTTGCCTTTTTCCGCGTCCTGCTTGATTTCAGGCTTTGCACCCTCGCACGATATTGAGTATATGTCAATCGAAAGCTTTGTGCCCTCTGCGGGGTATTCTTCCTCTTTAGCGCTGTGATAGTCGCTGTAATAATTCGTATCGTAAACAATATCCGAAAAATCCTCATAATCCTTGTAGTCAAGCCGCTCCGCAAGGGTCGGCGCGGCGCTTACGGGTATTCCCGTCAGCATTGCACCGCACAAAAGCAAGGATACAATTTTTCCAACCGAACTGCTTTTCATTATTTCGTTCCTTTCTTCATTTTAGCCTGCCTTATACAAATGCAGAGGACACCATATTAGCAAATCAAGATTATACGGTGTCCCCTGCCAAAATAAATTCGTATTATCAGCTGCCGGAAACTATCCGTAAAGCAAACCGTCTAACATGTATCAGCGGATTGTTGTTTTCCATGACTTGGCGTGCGCTTTAATGATAGCCTCAAGGCTTGCGTAAATGCTGATGTCGTCAAGATATATTGTTTTGCCTGAGTTTGAGCCGCCAGCTATTGATACGGTAAATTCCGAAAGCTTGTCGTAATCCACCGCGCCGTTGACAAACTTGCCCTCAGTATCGATATAATGGAAATTGTCTCCGGGTATAATGACCCAGCCTCTAAAGCCGTCGGGCAGAGTAATCTTGCCGTATACTCTGGCGGCGCCGCCGAAAGCGTCTATCTGATAATGCCATTTTGTATCTGCATACTTAAAGTATTCGGTATCCCCTTCTTCGGTGTCCGCAAGCTTGAAATCCAGAGTGACCGCGCCTGTTCCCGCGGGGATTTCCGCCCAGAAAGCCACGCCGTCGCAGAGTATAGCGTCAATATCGGTGCAGAAGCTGCCGAAGGACACATAAGAATCCTTTCCGTCAAGCGTTACCGAAAGACAGCGCTCGTCTTTAGAACGGTCGGAGGTTGCAAGACCGAGACCTGCGCTAAAGCCCGTAAGACCGCCGTTAAGCTTCGCGCCGCTACCGTCGTTGCAGACGAGCATTGAACTGTTTTCATTCGTTCCGGAATCGTAATCCTTTAAAAGTCCGTCAATATCAAGCTCTTCAAGGAGCGATTTACTGTCGAAATGCGCCTGGAAATCGTCGTAAATAACAACGGGGTGCTCATAGCCCTTTTCATATTCCTGCGGTGCGATAAAAAAGCCCACACTGCCGATTTCATTATTTTTGAAATACTGCCTGAAAGGCTGTGTGGCAACCGCCCAGCCGCTTACGGTGGTCGTATCGTCAATCAGCATAACAACCGTGTAAGAGCCGTTTGCAAGCGAGCCCGAAGCATTTTTCCTTACCTTGCCGTCATCGCTTATAACATAGGTGGTCGCGTTTATTCCGCAGCCTTCGCGCTGTAAGGCAAGACCGTTTTTGAAAGCCGCATCCGAAGCAAGACCCGAGACCTCCACACGGTAGGTTATAGCCTGAATGTTGTGGAACTGATTATAGCCTGTAGAGTCCACACAGCCCGAGGTATCAAGGTTCATCCAAATCAAATACGCCTTATCGGAAGCATTTACGGTGAATTTCATTCCTAAATCGATTTCGCCTGTATCGCCGCGGTTATATTCCGCGCCGTTCTGCGCGTCAACCATTTCGGAATCATACCAGCCAATCTTGTTTTTGCCCGTGCCGTCGCC
>Ga0172378_10004479_pt1 | contig 13064 bp, 12 predicted proteins | sample GrowelOW332metaG_FD_119755 | JGI IMG/M metagenome (GOLD analysis project Ga0172378, IMG submission 119755) | Groundwater microbial communities from an aquifer near a municipal landfill in Southern Ontario, Canada - Pumphouse #3_1 metaG | ecosystem: Environmental > Aquatic > Deep subsurface >...
AATTCGCAAACCAGTATTTTTTTGAATTTCGCAAAAATTTCAGCGGTATTTTTAGGTAATGGCATAATATATTTAAAATGTGCTAAGCTTACTTTTTTGCCTTGTTTTTGTATTTCTTTAACGGCTATATAGGTTTGTCCTTTGGTTCCACCCCAGCTAACGACCAGTAAATCGCCACTTTCTTCGCCGATAACATTTTGTTCAGGTATATAATCGGCTACTCTTTGTACTTTTTCGTTGCGATAATATACCATTTTTTCATGATTATTCGGGTCGGTAGAAACGGCGCCTAAAATATCGCTTTTTTCCAAACCACCTACACGGTGTTCCAATCCTTGGGTGCCGGGTAGTGCCCATTTACGTGCCAATGTTTTATCATCACGACGATAGGGTTTATAATTGAGATCGTTTTTCTCCGCAATAGGAGGTGTAATGGAAGGCATGTCGGCAACTTTGGGAATTCTAAATAGTTCGGAGCCTTGTCCTATGTAACCGTCGGTCATAAGAATGGTAGGGGTCATATGTTCCATCGATAATTTCGCAGCCATATAAGCTGTTTCGAAACAGTCGTTAGGGGATGTGGCTGCCAGTACGATGCATGGGCATGATCCGTTACGACCGTATAATACTTGCAATAAGTCCGCTTGTTCTGATTTAGTGGGTAAACCCGTTGAAGGGCCCCCTCTTTGTACATCGACGATGACTAAGGGTAGTTCAGTCATAACAGCTAATCCAATGGCTTCGGATTTTAACGATAAGCCCGGCCCTGAAGTAGAGGTTACGGCCAAGGACCCGGCATAGGAAGCACCGATAGATGAACAGATTCCGGCTATTTCATCTTCGCATTGCATAACACGTGCATTTAGTGATTTATGTTTTGCGAGTTCAATAAGTATGTCTGTGGCTGGTGTAATGGGATAAGAACCTAAAAATAAAGGTCGTCCCGAGCGTTCAGCGGCGGCTAATAAACCCCAGGCGGTGGCAATATTACCGGATATATTACGGTATTTGCCTTTTTCTAAAGTAGCTGTTGGAATGTGGTAGCGCGATTCAATGGCTTCAATGCTTTCGGCATAAATATAGCCGGCTTTTAGAACGGCTATGTTTGTCTCGCTGATCTTTGGTTTTTTCTTGAATTTAGCTGCAATTTGATTACTCAATATTTGTAAATCCCTATCAAACATAAAAGCAACCATACCTAAAGCATACATATTTTTAGTCCTGTCGGCTTCTTTGAGTTCCAAGCCTTGTTCAAGCGCTACTTGTTTTGCTGCACTAGATATTGGAGCTTTTATAAGGTTATAACTTGATAAACTTCCGTCTTCTAACGGATTAGATTCATAACCTGCTTTTGTAATGGCTCTTTCAACAAAGGTATCAGCATCAACGATAATGGTTCCACCCATATTAACCCATTGTAAATTGGCTCTTAAGGATGCCGGATTCATGGCTACCAATACATCACATTTATCCCCTATAGTATGAATTTCACTTCCGATATGTACTTGATAACCTGAAACTCCTGCTACGGTGTTGTGAGGAGCCCTGATTTCTGCAGGATAATCGGGAAATGTCGATAAATCGTTTCCCGACATTGCCGAAGTATCGGAAAATAAGGTGCCGGATAGTTGCATGCCATCACCGCAATCGCCTGCAAACTTAACCACAACACTTTCTTTTTCAATTACTTCAATTTTTCCTTTTGTCATAACTATCAATATATTTATTAACGAATATTTTAATTTATTTTTTTATGCAAAGTTAAAGCTTTTATCATCATCAAAAGGGCATACAACAAAATATTTTATTGTGTATGAATTGTTTTTTCTAATGTTATATTTTTTTGGAAATGCTAAAGCTAAATGTTCGATTGATTTTTTTTCGTAATGAAAATAATAGCAGATAATAGGTAACAACTACGCCTAATCCTATGGCTATGGTTATTAATTCCTGTTTTATCCATCGACTGGCTGCAAGAATTGATCCTATTAATAAAATAACCGGTAACACATAGGCAAACAAAACGGCTTTTAACCCCATGGATGTTGCCATGTGAACGGTTACGCATTCACCTATTTGAAACAGAGATGGATTGTCACATCGAATATCAATGATTCTTTCTTTCGAAGAGAATACCATACAAGCTTTTTTGCTATTACAATTCTGACATGCTTCATTGAGCAAGATTTTTACGTGTACATACGTATCGTCTACGCCAACAATTTCACCTTCATGTGTTTCTTGTGAAGCAATCATATCCTGATTATTTCTTTAATACGTCTTTGATGGCTTGTCTCATTTGTTCTTCGCTCATCATTCCCATCGTAGCTTGAGCTTGTCCATCGACCGGACAAAATAAAAAGAATGGGATAGAATTGATTTCAAATGCTTGTGCGATATCTTTATTCTCGTCGATATTGATCTTATATATAATGATTTTTCCGTCATATTCTTTCGCTAATTTCTCTAATAGAGGGTCCATCATTTTGCAGGGGCGACACCAATCGGCATAAAAATCAACAATGCAAGGAAGGGTTCCTTTGTATTTCCATGTTGTCGTGCTTTTAAAATCATGCACTTTTTCTATAAATTCATTCGAATTTATTTTTATGGGTATGCCGCCATTTGTATTGTTTGCGTCTGTCGATTCCGGCACTTCAGCTTCGATAAGCGCTTTTTCGTTGTTTTGGACGTTTTTTGTTCCCGAATTGCACGAAATCAACAAAAGAGAAATGCTTAATATACTATAAAATAATCTTTTCATTAAATAATGTTTTTTATTTTTTTATTTGGCAAAAGTATATAATATATATGTATAAAACTACGCAATAGTATATTATTTTGTGAAAAAATACAATTTATCGGATGAAGAAGAAGCATGATATTATTTTTTAGGTGAGGAAAATCATAAGAAAAAGTGTTATAAGGCTAATACTTTCCCGTCGTTTTTCTTTATTCTTTTTTCTTCCCGTTTCTTGTATCTTTCTTTTGCTTTTTGTATGCTTTCTTTGTCAAATTTTATTTTTCCGAATTTCGGGATTAAAGCAGCGATTTGATAGGCTCTTTGATTGATGTAAGATGTAGGTTTAGCCGGATTACGTTTTCGGGGGTTGGGATAACAAGCCGTAATCAACGAAGCTTGACGTTTTGTAAGTTTTGTGGCCGGAATATGGAAATAGTGTTGTGCCGCTGCTTCGCTGCCGTAAATACCCGGCCCCATTTCAATAACATTCAAATACACTTCCATGATGCGATCTTTTGGCCAAAAGGTCTCTATTAAGAACGTAAAATATACTTCCAAGCCTTTGCGTATCCAAGAACGTCCCGGCCATAAAAATACATTTTTAGCTGTTTGTTGTGAAATGGTACTTGCCCCGCGTTTGCGTTTCCCTTTTTTGTTTAAGTCGACGGCTTTTTGGATAGCTCCGAAGTCAAATCCTTTGTGTCCTAAAAAATTGTTGTCTTCCGAAGCAATAGCTGCCGAAATCATATAGTAAGATATGTCTTCGATAGGAACCCAATCTTTCCGTATGCTTTCGCCGTCTTTTATAGCACGTATCAACATCAAGGGAGTGACGGGTGGATTGATCCAACGATAACATAAGGTCATGAAAACACTCAATCCAAAAAAGAATAAAATAATATAGCCAACAATCTTTAAAAAAGACCGTTTTTTATGCGATGCTTTTGCCTTCTTTTGTTTCTTTTTCATCCACTTATTTTATTGAAATTAAAAATGCAAAAGTAAATAAATTATGAATAATCGACGATTCTTCCGTAAAGAATATCAGAAAAATTAAGTGTGATTTTTTGAAAAAAATAATGTACTTTTGCAAATCATTATAAACAATAAAAATGCAAAAACAGGTACCGTTTTCAATTCAAGAGGAATTTATTGAATTTGAAAAACAATACTTCGCTTTTTTTCAAAACAAACACAAATGTGTGGGTGAGATTTTGCATCATCTGGTCACTTCTCATGGTAAATGTTTGCGTCCGACGATGTTGTTATTATCGGCAGCTATGAATGGGAAAATAAATCGTAAAACCTATTTAATTGCAACTATCATTGAATTACTGCACCTTTCTTCTTTGGTACACGACGATGTGATTGATAATGCTTGTTTACGTAGAAATAAGCCTACGTTAAACGCCATTTGGAATAATAAAATATCAGTGCTTACAGGTGATTATCTGATTTCGAAATGTCTACAGGTTCTCTGTGAGATTAACGATGCATTTTTGTTTACTTATTTCGGGGATTTAGTAGAACAAATGTCAGAGGGAGAATTGATTCAACTTTCGAAAATCAATGATTATTCTTTGACGGAAGATGAATACTATCGTATCATCGAAGCTAAAACTGCCAATTTGTTTGCCGCCTGTTTGTATTTAGGAGCCTATTCGACTTCACCCTCGGCAGATGATTTGCATAGATTCTGCCTGATAGGTAAAGAAATTGGATTGGCTTTTCAGATAAAGGATGATTTAAAGGATTATAAAGTTAATTTAAAAGAAAAGGATTTTGCCAAAGATATCAAAGAGCATATAATCACCTTACCTTTAATTCATGCTTTAAACAACATGCCTACTTCCGAAAAACAAGTCCTTATCGACTTATATCGCATAGAGGAAAAAAGTGAACAGCAAGTGTTGCAAATCATGCATATCGTAGAATGCTATCAGGGAATTATCTATGCCGAGTCGGTCATAGAGCAGAAGGTGAAACATGCATTAGCTTTGCTGGAGCTTAGTAAAGCTTCTTCCTATAAAAAATCTTTGATTGAGATCATCTCACAACTAAGCTTGACAAGGGTACATTAAAATGAGAAAATTTATATTCAAACGATTGATATATGGTATTTTGGTGATGTGGGGTGTGTTTAGCATCGTGTTTATCTTATTTGCCGTATTACCTGTAAATTCAGCCATCATGACGATGGGACAACGTTCGGATGTAAGTTCGGAAGAAGCTGTTAAGAAAGATTTAGGGTTAGATTTACCCTTGGGAATACGCTACGTTAACTTTTGCAACGACTTCTTGCCCATATCCTTCCATAATGCATCCAATCCGGAAAGTGTGTTTTATTTACATCCTGACAAATACCAAGCAAAACCCTTGTTTTATTTTGGGAAAGAACAGGTTTGTGTAGTCAAAACTCCCTATTTAGGTCGTTCGTATCAAAGTAAACGTCCGGTATTGGAAATGTTAAACGAAGCATTTCCGAAAACAGCCTTATTGGCTTTACTGTCGATAGTCTTTGCTATCATGGTAGGGATGGTCATAGGGATTTTATGTGCCGTATTTAAAGACAGTTGGTTTGATCGTTTAGCGATTATATTTTCAGTAACGGGGATGGCCCTGCCTTCTTTTTTTGCGGCCATCTTATTTGCTTGGATATTTGCATTTTTATTAGCCGATTATACCGGATTGAATATGTTTGGTAGTTTGTATACCGTGAGCGATTTCGGAGATGGAGAATACCTGGATCTTAAAAATTTAATTTTACCGGCTTTTACCTTAGGCATACGACCTTTGGCAACGGTAGTGCAATTAATGCGTAATTCTGTGCTGGAAGTCATGTCGCAAAATTATGTGCAAACGGCTTTCGCCAAGGGTTTAAGTTTTTTTAATGTAGTGAGAAAACACGTTGTTAAAAATGCATTAAATCCGGTTGTAACAGCTATCTCCGGTTGGCTGGCAGGTATGATGGCCGGTGCTGTGTATGTGGAATATATTTTCGATTATAAGGGAGTAGGAGTGATGATAGTGAACGGATTGGAAAAATATGATTTTCCCGTCGTGATGGGAAGTCTGCTTTATATTTCGATTATTCTTATATTCATTAATATTATCGTTGATATTATCTATGGTTTCTTAGACCCAAGGGCAAAAATACAGTAAAAGTTGAATGTTTATCGCTTCGCAAAACAACGCACTGAAAAAGTGAAGAGTGAAAAGTGAAGAAAGTCGCGAGACAATGTGCTGAAAAATAGACGACTGGCAACTGATAGCTGACAGCGATATAAATTCTTTTATAAATTTAATAAAGTGGATAATGATTAAACGTTATTTTTAGTATTTTTGTACACGAAAAAATCGGGGTGTGGCGCAGTTGGCTAGCGCACTTGCATGGGGTGCAAGGGGTCGAAAGTTCGAGTCTTTTCACCCCGACTTTTAAAGGGCTTTTTGTTAGCCCTTTTTTTTATAATTTCCATATATAATTTATTTTTTTATGCTAAAATTTTCACCCATATGTTTATGTTGTTCTATCTAAAAATATTGGCTGAAAATGACAAAGAATTCGCATTTGTCCGGGTGTACACCCAAATAAAAACGACATAATATACGTTTCAATGCAAACTAAATGGTAAAAAAAAAGGCTTTGAAAGCCCTTATCTTTATTCTTTTGTTTCTGGTTCTTTTTGTTCAGCAGTTTCTTTTGTTGATTCTTCAGAAACCTCTACACTTCGAGAGGATAGTACTGAAACCAACACTTTGGATGGAATTTCAACGATATCAATATTAGCCACTTTTACATCTTCCACTTTAATGCTGTCTAAAATGTTTAATTTGCTGATGTTTAATTTAATGTTCTCAGGAATGTGTTCCAATAGACCCTTTACTTTGATTTTTCTTGCTTTCTTGGATAATTTTCCTCCTTGAAGTACACCGGGAGAGCTTCCTTCTACTAAAATAGGTATTTCAATGGTAATGGGTTTATTATCTAATATTTCTAGAAAATCAACATGTAATAATTTATCGCTCACCGGATGGAATTGAAGTTCTTGGATTATGACTTTATGAGTTTCTTCGCCTACTGTCAATTCAACATATTTAACTTCCGGGGTATAGATTAAAGGATTGATGGCTTTTTCATCAATCAACAGGTGTTTTTGTTGTTTGTTACCGTAAAGAACAGCCGGAATTAACCCTTTTGCTCTTTGTGACTTTGCATCTTTTTTCCCTACGTTCTCTCTTAAAGAACCGCTAATAGATACTGATTTCATTCTGATAAGTATTTAATTAAATAAAAATTGTAATTTATTTTTTAAGAATGCAAAGATACTATTTTTTTAGATAGCAATTAAAGTATATGTTTAAATTCCTTATTTGTTTTTTCAATAAACGATAAAACGTCCTCTTTGCCTTTGGCTGTTACGGCTGATGTGATAAAATAAAAGGGTAGCTCCTCCCATTGTTCTTTCAGTATAGTCAGAAAAGAGTCAACATTTTTCATGGTTTTAAGGAGGCTTTGTTTGTCGGATTTTGTAAAGATAAGTACAAAAGGGATATTGCGTTCTCCCAAGGTTTCTATAAAAGCGATGTCGATTTTTTGAGGGGCTAAACGAGCGTCTATCAATACACACAAATAGGCAAGGTTTTGTCGATTTTGTATGTATTCAATTGTCATTTGATTCCATTGAATCCGTAAGGATTTTGATGTTCTCGTATAGCCATAACCGGGCAAATCGACCAAATACCAATTTTCGTTAATTAAATAATGATTGATAAGTTGAGTTTTTCCGGGTTTAGAAGAAGTTTTAGCCAGGGTTTTACGTCCGGTCAGCATGTTGATAAAGGAAGATTTCCCCACGTTAGAGCGTCCAATAAATGCATATTCGGGAAAAGTTGATTTAGGGCATTGTTGCCAATGAGCACTACTTTTTACGAAAGAGGATGTTTTTATAATCATTTAGTTTTTTTAATGAACTGGGTTTTATATGTCGGTCGATTTTTTCTTTGTAGATATCTTCTATTTTGATAAGAATAACGGTTTCTTCTGTTTCGCCGAAAGATTCATTATCGGAAGTGCCAAAACATTGCATCGTTGAGGCGACTTTCATGTATATGTTGACCAAAGGAGGTATTCTGCAATTGAGTTTTGCAATTTCGCTTACCAAAATTTTGTAGTCATCAAAAAAATCCTTGTGCGGAAAAACAGGGGCTAACATCTCTATGTTGTGATAATATTGCAGCGGTTGGTATGCTTCCATGAGCTTTTCTTTAGGAGAGAAATGTTTGTTTAAAAAATATAATATCAGATCTCGAGCTAAAGGATTGTAGTTTTTATACATGGTCATTTTTCCATATACGTATTTAATTTCAGGATGTTGATACAAAATAGCCCCTAATCCATCCCATATATTGTCAAGGGCAAACAGCCCTTTTCTGGTGCGCGAAACTTGATATTTAGGTTGTACAAACGAGCGACCTAATTCAATGGAATAGGGGAGGTAATTCTGAATGAAATCATCTGAAAATTTAAATAATTTAGCCGTTGGACTGTGAATGCCAAATTGATCGATTTTTATGTCTTTCCCAAATAAATAGCGATAACTGCTAACAATTTCTCTGTCTTTAGGATCCCACACTAATAATTGTTGAAAGGGTTTTTCACAGGTATCATATTCATCGATATCTACTGATTTTCCGGTGCCACCACCTGCATCCCTGAAGGCTAATTCCCGGAGTCTTCCCAACTCTAACATAGTATTAGGAGCAGAATGATAATTTATGGAATATATGAAGTTGCCTCCGTAATTGGTTGCACATATTAATTTGTTTTCTGTTAATTCTGATTTAATTAGCTTTCTTTTTATTTCTTTAATGATTGGTTCCATTTCCTTCTAAATATATCTGCAATAATAAAAAAAAAATCAATATAAATATTGTTTTAATGCATAAACATTTTTTTTAATTTCTTGTGCAAGTTCAAAATCTGTTTTATTTGGATTTAAACTTTTATATGAAATTGGTTTCCCTACAACTAAACGAAAATGTTTGTTTTTATGTTTAAAGAGTTCATCTACTAAATACATCATTTCAATATTCAATTTAATCCCTAATTTCTTGCGAATAGCTGAGAGATTATAAAAGAAATTTGAATTTCTTCCTTCAAAATAAATAGGGATAATGTCTCTTTGATAGGCTTTTGCTTTTGTGACAAATGTTTTTTTCCAGACTAAATCTACAATTTCGCCTTTGATTCTTCGGGAACACAATCCGGCCGGAAAAAATAAAATGACATTTTCTTGTTTAAATGCTACTTCAATTCTTCTCGCTAAATCGGTAGTATTTGTTCCTACGGTATTAATGGGGATGAATAATTCATGTAAGTTAGGAATATTCATGAGTAAATCATTGCTTGTAACCAAAATATCGTTGCGATGTTTATGTAATAAATTGGTAACTATTAAACCGTCGAATCCTCCCAGTGGATGATTGCCAACAACGATATAGTTGCCTGTTTTGGGTATGTTTTCTTCATTGGCAACAGAATAGGTAACATTGAAATAATCAATAATTTTTTCAGCAAAATCAAAGCCTTTGGTTGTTGGATCGTTTAGTAAATAGTTGTTTAATTCTTTTTCGTGAATTACGCGACGGATGTAATTAATAAAAAAGCGGGGCAGTATTCTGTATAAGGATTTATTTTTCTCATACATCACCTTTTCAACATCGATAAGGGGTGCTTGGATATCAGTTTCTTTATGCATAATAAGATTTGATTCGGTTAAGCATTTCTAATACTTCATTAACATTGTTTAGGGTTAAAAGTTTAATGCGTTCGGATTTTATGTGTGCCAATCCTTTCAAATATGCCTTATAATGTTTCCGCATTTCCAACAATCCGCTGACATTTCCTTTGTGTTCGATAGAAAGTAAAAAGTGTTTGATACATACGTCGATGCGATCAGTAGGGGAGGGTTCCGTGAAAGATTCTTCATGATGTAAGAGAGATTTACATGCTTTAAATATCCAAGGATTTCCAATAGCCGCACGTCCTATCATAATCCCGTCGACATTGTATTTTAACTTCATTTCCAAGGCTTTTTCTGCCGAAGTGATGTCTCCATTTCCAATGATGGGTATATGAATTCGAGGGTTTGCTTTCACTTGGCCTATTAAAGTCCAGTCGGCATTTCCTTTAAACATTTGTTTTTTTGTGCGTCCATGTAGGGTAATGGCTTGTATGCCGATATCTTGTAATCGTTCGCATAAATCTACTATGCTGTAATCGGCTGTATCATATCCTATACGGGTTTTTACACTCACAGGTGTATTTACAGTTTTAACAATATCTTTTGTTATATCAATAAGCAAAGGTATGTTTTGTAACATACCCGAACCGGACCCTTTTCCGGCGATTTTTTTAGCAGGACAGCCCCAATTCACATCGATGAAGTCGGGATGATACGTTTCGATGATTTTAGCGGCTTCACATAGGCTATGTTTATTGTTTCCGAACAGTTGAATGCCGAAGAAGTTTTCAATGGGCGATGATTTAAGTTTTCGTTTTGTTTTTTCAACATCACGGATAAGTGCATCGGAGGCTACAAATTCACTTATAGTAACATCAGCGCCTAATTCTTTGCATATGGTGCGGAAGGCTACATCGGTGATGTCGTCCATAGGGGCTAAAAACAATGGAGTCTTTGCAAATATTGAATGTGTACTCAGCATTTTTAACTGATTTTATAATACATGTTAGTTTTTTGATATAAATAATGTAAATGGCTTTTGATACATAGATGTTCCTTTTGTGTAAGCATAGGGTCCTTGGCTAATATATTCGATGCAACCTCACGACAAAAGCTAATCATTTTTTCATCTTTAATAATATCAATCAATTTAAATTCTAACAGACCACTTTGTTTTGTCCCTCCCATATCACCGGGTCCGCGTAATCGTAAGTCATAATTAGCGATTTCAAAACCATCATTGGTTTGTAACATCACTTGAATTCTTTTTTTGCTTTCATTGGTTAATTTATTACCGCTTAGTAAGATGCAATAAGATTGTTCAGCTCCTCTACCTACACGTCCCCTGAGTTGGTGCAATTGAGAGAGTCCGAAACGTTCTGCATTTTCAATAAGCATCACACTGGCGTTAGGTATATTAACACCTACTTCAATGACAGTTGTTGCCAATAATATATTCGTTTCGCCTTTAATAAAATTTTGCATTTCCCTTTCTTTTTCCCCTGTGGGCATTTTCCCATGTAAATAGCCAATTTTGTAATGGGGTGGGGGAAAGTCTATTTTATATAACTCATAACCTTCCATTAAATTTCTTAAATCTAAGGATTCTGACTCTTGGATGAGTGGAAATACTACGTATATCTGTCTCTTTAAGGCTATTTGTTTTTTTAAGAAAACAATTAGTTTGTCCTTTTGATGCAAGTTATAATGATAGGTTTGTATTGATTTTCTGCCTTTTGGTAATTCATCAATCAAGGATATGTCTAAATCTCCGTAAATCGTCATAGCTAAGGTGCGTGGTATGGGAGTAGCTGTCATGACTAATACATGAGGTGGACAATGATTTTTCTTCCATAGTTTAGCTCTTTGTTCCACCCCGAACCGATGTTGTTCATCAATCACTACAAGACCTAATTTATTGAAAATAACATTGTCTTCGATCAAGGCATGGGTTCCTATAAGGATGGGGACCTTGTTTTCTTTCAGATTTTTTAATATTTCTTTTCGTTTACTTGCTTTGGTAGTACCGGTTAATAATTCAATGGGGATGTCCATTTCTTTTAATAAAGAAGTAATGCTTTCGAAATGTTGATTGGCTAATATTTCCGTAGGAGCCATTAAGCAGCATTGAAAGCCGTTGTCAATGGCAATCAGCATTATTAATAATGAAACAATGGTTTTTCCGCTTCCCACATCTCCCTGAAGTAATCGGTTCATTTGTTTTCCCGAGATAAAGTCGGAACGAATTTCTTTGATAACACGCTTTTGTGCTTTGGTTAATTCAAAGGGCAAATGATTAGCATAAAACTGATTGAAATGGTTGCCCACTTTTGCTAAGATAAATCCTTTGCTTTTACTGGCATTTGTTATTTTAAAATGTAAAAGATGAGTTTGTATAAAAAACATTTCTTCAAATTTAAGTCTGGTTTGGGCTTTGTGTAGCATTTCCATGTTTTGTGGAAAATGAATGTTATATAAAGCAGACTTTCTATCGATAAATTTGTATTGTTGTATGATGTATTCCGGTAGATTCTCTTCGATTTGAGGATTATAAGATGATAATAGTTGAAAACAAAGCTTTTCAATACCTTTGCTATCAAGTCCATTTTTCTTCATTTTATCACTGGTATTGTAAAACGGTCGAAAGGGGATAGCCAAATGTTGCATGTCTTCATAATCATCCATGCTTGTTATTTCAGGATGTGAGATATGATAGGTTTGAGAAAACCGAGTAGGTTTACCAAAAACAATGTATTTTTTATTAACTTGTATTTTATTTTCTATGTATTTAATTCCATTGAACCATACCAATTCCATTACGCCGGTATCATCTTTGAATGTAGCTATTAAACGTCGGGCTCTATTCATACCAACAATTTGAATGTCACTAATAGTCCCTTTTAATTGTATGTAAGAATTTTGATTATTAAATATTTCATTTATTTTATAAAATTTCGATTTATCTATGTGTTTATACGGATAATATACTAATAAATCATGTAAAGTATGTATAGATGCCTCATTTCTGAGGATTTCAGCTCTTTTGGCCCCGACTCCTTTTAAGTATTGAATTTGAGTATTAAAGATAGAATTCATCGCTTTTTTTTATAAAAAAAGGCTACTTTACGAGTAGCCTTATCTTATTGATATTCGATTTTATGATTAATATTCCCACATTTCTTGTTCAAAGGCGAATATTTTATTTTTTATTCTTTCAGCTTCAAGAATTTGATCAAGGCCGTTGACAATATAAAAGAAAATTTCTCGGTTGTCATAGACGTTTTCTTCTGCTCTGATAAAGCTAGAGAAATGTCTTTGTAAGAAGATATCGTCATAGGTTCTTCTTTGGGCATTATTATGAGCATTAAAAACTTCTGTTTTAGCCATAACAGGTCTGAATTCAGGGTAATATAACCAACCGATAGGAGCTAATTTCTGCGGTGACATTTCAGGCAATTCTTCGGGAGCTTGATATTCTTCTTTAGGTTCTGCAGCAAATTCATCTTCACCTTCAAGACCTTCGCCTTCTACGTTTTCCCCTTCAGCAGATTCATCTTCAAAGAATTCATCTTCAGCTG
>Ga0172378_10004480_pt1 | contig 13063 bp, 12 predicted proteins | sample GrowelOW332metaG_FD_119755 | JGI IMG/M metagenome (GOLD analysis project Ga0172378, IMG submission 119755) | Groundwater microbial communities from an aquifer near a municipal landfill in Southern Ontario, Canada - Pumphouse #3_1 metaG | ecosystem: Environmental > Aquatic > Deep subsurface >...
AAGATGGTTGGTACGCGATTTCTTATCATTACTTTTACTGATACCGAATTTAAAAGAATTTTAGATGAAGTGTCTAATCGTTTTAACCAAAGTTGGACTATCAATGATATTAATATTGTCTTAAATATAAAGATTCGTTATTTTTCTAATTCGGATGATATTGAAAAATCAGAAGATGTTTTGAATTTGATCGAATTAGCATTTTCAAAAGAGAATACTCTAAGTGATAACAAGATGATCAAAGAGATTGATCATCAACTTCTCTTTGAGCTTCAAAGACAAATGGAAATAGAAAAAGTTCTACGTCAAGCCTTAGATAATGATGACGGTTTTGAGTTATATTTTCAACCGATCTATTCAGTTAAGTATCAAAAATTTAATTCAATGGAAGTATTACTGCGCTTTAACAGTTCAAAGTTTGGATCAATTTCACCAGCTGAATTTATCCCTATCGCCGAGAAGAGCGGATTAGTTTTAAGAATTGATGAACTAGTCATGAGAAAATCGCTAGATTTTTTAAGTAGATATGATATTAAAAAAACTCTGGGTTTAAATTCAATTGAAATAAATTTATCAGCAGCTGAGTTTATCAATGATGGATTTTATGATCGTTTCATACAAATCTATAATGAATATGATATTGATCCAACAGTATTGATATTTGAAATCACCGAAACTGCTGCTACCATATCATATGATGTGATGGTTGAATATATGAATGTTCTAAGAAAACTTGGAATTCGCTTTGCGATAGATGATTTTGGTAAAGGATATGCTAATATAACACAAGTTGTAAATTTACCATTTAGTATGGTGAAACTGGATCGTAGTTTATTGATTGCTAAAAATGAGAGTCAGAACAAAGCTATCATTTTTGAAGATTTGTTGCAGATGTTTAGAAAACTAGGAATGACAATTGTAGTTGAAGGGGTGGAAACACTTGAAGATGTCACTCATATAATTGAGCTTCAAGCTGATTATATCCAGGGCTTCTATTATGCAAAACCAATGCCTGAAACTGAATTGATTAAATTATTATTAGATAAGCAATAGAGCTATTATTATTGATAAAGGTGGTGTTTTATCGTTTTTTAATCCAAAAGGATATCCTTTTTAATCAGGTTGTGCATGATGAGTAGAACAATGGTCGTTATTTCCTTATACCTATCATAAAGGCTTAAGATTTTATATTCATCATAAAACCAATAGATGATCGATTATTCATGGTTGTGATATTTGAATGTAGACCAATAAACAGAGAACATAAAAAACCATTTTATCGCATATTCGCAATAAAATGGTTAAGTTTAATAGAAGAATAATCTTTGGTATTTAATGCTATTTAAGGAGTTCTGTAATATCTTTTTCGATTTTTTTAGGAGTGTCGGTTGAAGCATATCTTTTGACGACGTTCCCACTTTTGTCGATGAGAAATTTAGTGAAATTCCATTTGATATCGCTAGTTGGGAATCCTTTTTTTTCAGCTTTTAAGAAAGTATATAGTGGAGCTTCTTGATCGCCATTGACATCGATCTTCGCAAATCGCGGGAAAGTTGTCTTGTAATTAAGAGTGCAGAAGCTATTGATACCGTCAATATCCTCTGGAGCTTGATTTGCGAATTGGTTACAAGGGAAATCGAGGATCTCAAAGCCTTGATCTTGGTATTTGTCATATAATTCTTGTAGTCCTTCATATTGTGGAGTGAAGCCACAGTGAGTGGCTGTATTGACGATTAGTAAGACTTTATCTTTGTATGTTTCTAGTTGAATGGAATTGTTTTTGGTATCTAGGACACTAATTTCATATAATTTCATATTATTACCGCCTTTATCTAATTTAATAATAGCTATATTTTAGTCAAATGTCTATTCAATTGCTTATTTGCTCGATAAGCTAAATATTATAATGTGTAATAATTCGATATATTAATATTTATTCATAACGAAGAGCATCGATAGGATTCATCTTAGCAGCTTTATTGGCTGGGTAATATCCGAAGAAGACTCCGACGCCAATACTAAATCCAGCAGCTATCAAACACGCTGCGATAGATGGTTTAGCTGCGTAACCCAGCATACTGGTAGCTATTGTGCCAACAGTGACACCAACGAAGATACCAATCAAGCCACCAATTAGACATAAGATAATAGCTTCCACGATAAATTGTTCTCTGATCACCCGATTTGGTGCCCCAAGAGCTTTTCTGATTCCAATTTCACGAGTTCGTTCTGTAATGCTAACTAACATGATATTCATAACACCAATTCCACCAACTAAAAGGCTAATCGCTGCGATAGCGGAAATTGCCAGCTCGACAGTTGATAACATATCAGTAACTGTTGATACCATTGATTCAAGACTAGTGGCTTCAACGGTATAAGAATCGTTTCGTGTATAATAGCTTTCAAAAAATGTTTGGGTGTTAGTCATAAATGTTGAGGTTGTAGTTGTATCACTGGAGACAACTATAAAACTCGAGTAACCATCAGAACTTCCATTGATTAATTTAGCCGTTGAAAGTGGAATGTACATTTGCGTTATTGTCGAATCGGTTGTTGTTAGAGAAGATGAAGAAGTATCATCCGAACTATCATCAAAGACGCCAACAATATAGAATTTATATATATTGGCACCAATCACCACCTCGATCTCTGAACCGATTGGTTCTTGATTTTTATCAAATAGATCTTCTACAAATGTGCTTGATACAACACAAACATATTTATCATTATTGAGGTCATAATCTTTGATAAAACGTCCTGAGGTGATCTCAATTGATTCAGCGATCTGATAATCGGTATTTACACCGGTTATATTGATATCAGCAGTATTATCACCTAAATCAGCTTCTGCCGATCCGATACTTTCACTAAGTTCGATCGCTGCGATATCATCTGTAAAAGTGTTTTCATATTCAGTAATCATTTCATCGGTTATTAAGTCAGAATCAGCATAATTTGCTGATGCAAACATTCGAATATTTACATTTGAATCTGTCGATGTATCATCTGTGTCTTTCTCAGTTAAGGCTACCGTTATATTATTGACGCCCATATTTTGCATCGTGGAATTGATCGTACTTGTAAGTGAATTACCAACAGTAACGATTGCTATTACTGAGCCAATACCGATAATAATTCCTAACATTGTCAGAAAAGAACGCATTTTACTAGTTTTAAGATTATTAAGAGAAAGTAAGATATTATCCCAAATATTCATTTGCTATATTACCTTTCCTTTCTTTTATAATGTTTCCGTCACACAATTCAAATATCCGATCGCATTCTTCCGCTAACATTAAATTATGAGTGATCAATACAATCGTCATGCCATCCTCGCGGTTAAGCTTATGGAATATATCGATAACGGTTTGACTTGTTTGGGAATCTAGAGCTCCGGTTGGCTCATCAGCTAAAAGGATATCAGGATTATTTGCCATTGCTCTAGCAATAGCGATTCGTTGTTTTTGTCCACCGGATAATTCATTGGGTAAATGTTTGATGCGATCTTTCATACCGACTTTATCAAGAAGAACTTTTGCTCTTTCACTACATTCACGTCGATTAATTCCAGCATATAACATTGGTAATTCAACATTTTTAAGGGCGTTAATTTTACCGATTAAGTCGAAATTCTGAAAGATAAAACCAATCCTTTGATTACGGATCACCGATAATTCTTGATCATTGGCTTTACCAACGTTAATGGAATTTAAGAAATATTCACCGGATGATGGACGATCTAATGCACCGATGATATTCATAAGTGTTGATTTGCCTGAGCCGCTTTCGCCAACGATAGCGACTAATTCTCCCGGATAGATATTTAGATCTATGCCATGTAAGATTTCTAGTTCGTTTTCTTTCCCTTCAAAATAACATTTAACGATATTTTTCATTTCTATCAATGGTTCTTTATTTATGTTATTAGTTTGATTAATTGTCATTATCCTTATTGTCCTTTTGAAGCATTAGCTGGCATATTAGTTCCAGATGGTGGCGTTTGACCACTACTTTCAGGACCGGTTGCATCACTATTGCCACCAAAGAGATCAGATAGACTAAAGCTACTATCAACTTCCGTTACAGCTTCACTTTCAATGGCACTTGCCCGAATGACCATACCTTCATAGACGTTTTCGCCTGATACTTCGATGTAATAATTGGTTTCATCACCAATCGTTACTTGGACAGCTTCAAAGATGGCATCGGTTCCAGTACCAGAAACAAGCTCGTAAACATAAGAATTACCATTAGCGTCTGTTTCGACAGCATCAAAGGGAACACTATAAACATCATCGATGGTTGAAAGGATGATTTCAACATTTGTATTCATACCGATCAGTAAATTGTTATTACCATTTAAGACCGTTATCTCGGCAGCAAATGTACTTGCTGTACTACCCATACCACTAGTACTGGCAACAGGAGAGATTTGGGTGACTTCACCATATATATCATTATCTGTGGCATCACTTGTGATGATGCAGGTCATACCGAGCTTTACATTGTCGACATCTCCCTCTTCAATTGACACTGCTATGATCAGATTATCAGTGTCTTGAATCGTGGCGACTGTTCCGTTTGGCTTACTACCAACAGTTGCGCTAAGAGAAGTTATTTTTCCACTGGTGCTAGCTTTTAGATTGCAGGCTTCTAATTCTTCTTCAAGAGTACTTAGTTGTTCTTTTAGTGTTTCAAGTTGATTGGTTGAACCATCATTTAATTCTTCAAGCGCCGTCGCTAAATTCTCTTCAGCAGTTAAATATTTTTGATATGATGATTCATAAGCGTTATAAGCTTGAGTATAGGTTGCTGAAGCACTGTTATAATTGTTCTCAATCGTCGTATAACCATAAGTGGCTTTAGCAGCGTTTAGATTAGAATTAGCTTTTGCTTCATTTAAATAAGCATTAACATAAGCTAATTGATAAGTACCGATACTAGTTTCAGTTGTAAGCAGGGTATAATTATCTTTATCAGCGGTAGCGACAGTTGAGCCTGTGGTCGTTACATAGAATGTTATGTTACCATTATTGGATACAGATAATACTGCTTCACTTGATGATGACAAATTTTGACCAGCCGTTGTTAAAGCACTACTAGCACTATTCTCAGCATTTATATAAGTAGATAACTTACTATTAGCTGTATCTAAAGCTGCTTCAGTTGTATCTAGATTACTTTGAGCGGTAGCTAATTCATCTTGGGCACCATCCGTGCCAAAGCAGTCTTCCCATGCATCATCTTTATTGGTTAATGCTGTATCATAAGCATCTTGGGCGGCATCTTCAGCATCCGCGATATCGGCATTTGTTTCATCAATTTGTTCTTGAATATCAGAAGAATCAAGAGTACAGATAATATCATCCTCGGAAACAAAATCGCCGACAGCCACATTGATCGTTTCGATACTGGCATCAAGAGATGATGTTACTGTTGATAAATCCGCACTTTCCACAGTTCCAGTCATACTGATTGAATCCGTTAATGATGATTTAGTTAAGGTGACCGTTCGGATATAGGTTGAAGAGGTTTGATTACTTAAACTCTTAGCGTTTAAGTATTGATAGCCAAATACTGATCCAGCTGCTATGACAATAACTAAAAATATGGAAATAATTTTATGCTTGCTAATCGAATGCCCTAACTTTTTAAATAAATTCTTTACCAGCGTTACTAATTTTTTCATAATACCTCTTTCATTAAATTTACATTTATTGTTTCTAATGTATGCTTAATATATACTTTTTATATGTTTTCTATTTGCATAAAATGTGATAAAAATGTGAATTTAGTTATAAACTAGTGCTTTTGATACCGTTTGTGCTAGTCAAGCTGCTTGTATAAAGATAGAGTTTATGATAAATTTCAATTAAGAAACAACCAATATAATATGGAGAATATTATGGTGACGGATAGTCAACAAGTTTTAACTAATGAAGAAGCGATATATGAATGATTTTCTTTAGGCTTAAAAGAAGTAAAATCTAATAAGAATCGCTTGAATGCCATTAATATGTTTTTAATCCCTGATGAGTTACAGGCACCAATTTTTTTACGATCAAGGCAATGGGAAAGACAGTTATTAAGCAGATATCATTTAATGCCATGGTCACCAACATATCTAATCTAGGTTTAACAAAGACAAGGGGAAATCAATGATTTTAATTATATCCGCTGCTAGTATCTTTTTATATTTCAGTATATTTTTTATTGTAGGTACGATAATTAATAATAATTCTATTGTTGATATTGGTTGGGGAATTGGTTTTGTTTTAATCGCTTGGGTTATCCTATTTATTGATACCAAGATAATATTAACGCAATGGTTAATAACGATGATGGTAACTTTATGGGGTTTACGACTTTTTTATCATATTTTAAAGAGAAACTTAGGTAAGCCTGAAGATTTTCGTTATCAAAATTTTCGTAAAGCATGGGGAAAATATGTTACAGTACGGGCCTTTTTTCAAGTCTATATGTTACAGGGCTTATTGATGTTTATTATTGCTTTACCTTATATCTTGATAGCTGATGTTGATAATAATATCAATTATTATTTGTTTGTGTTTGGGATAGTTGTATGGATTATTGGCTTTCTTTTTGAGATTATCGGTGATCATCAACTTAAATGTTTTATCAAAGATTCAAGTAATAAGGGAAAGCTATTGATGACGGGGTTATGGAAATATACTCGACATCCTAATTATTTTGGAGAGGCGATGATGTGGTGGGGATTATTTCTGATCGCTATCGCTTCCAATGTATCTTGGTTGGCAATATTAAGCCCAATCACGATAACCTGCTTATTACTCTTTGTTTCTGGGATACCAATCTTAGAAAAAAGCATGAAAAAGAAACCGGGATATAAAGAATACATGGAAAAAACAAGCGTCTTTATTCCATGGTTTAGCAAGAAATAAATTCATTAATGAAAGGAGAATTCATGAACACTATCATAAATTTAACTAATATTAGGCACTATTTTATCAGTTTTGGGGTGTTTTTAGTTATCGATATGATATGCTTTTATTTATATCAAAATCATTATATAGTAAATACCTAGGTTATTTAATGACCCCAAAAGTAAACTTTATCGCAGCTTTTTTATTTTACATGTTATTTGTTGTTGGATTATTAGTCTTCGTAATTCAACCAGCGCTACTAAAAGAGAGTGCTTCGAGTGCTTTGTTATTAGGGATGTTGTTTGGTTTGGTGTGTTATGCTACCTATGATCTGACAAATCTTGCGACAGTTAAAGATTGGCCGGTATTTATTACCGTTGTCGATTTATTTTGGGGGGCATTTGTAAGTGGCTTTACGGCTTTGATAAGTTATTATTTAATAAGAATGTTATTTTAAAGGAGGAATATATGTTATTTATTTGTTATTCACACTGTTCTACTTGTAAAAAGGCACAAAAATGGTTAGATGACCATGACCTAGATTATCAATTCAGAGATATTAAAAGCGATAGACCAAATGTTTCTGAGCTAAAAGAGTGGTATAAGAAAAGTGAATTACCACTAAAGAAGTTTTTTAACACCAGCGGTCAAACATATCGCAACCTAAATATCAAAGATAAGCTTCTATTAATGACAGATGAAGCACAACTTAAATTATTAGCGACGGATGGAATGTTGGTCAAACGTCCGATTTTAGTGTTAGATGATAAGGTTTTAGTAGGGTTTAATCAACAAGTTTGGGAAGAACGATTAATTGATGGGTGTTAACAATGAAATTAATGACCTTAATCAGTATAATATGTATATGGAGGTAATTAATCATGAATGGAATAATGTTTGTAAATAATGAATATGAAAAGAAAATCGTCGATGAGATTTCAAAGGAAAAAAATATAAATATTGAAAGTTATATTGGTGATATAAATAAGTTTAATGAAAGTGATCTTGATAAATACGATGCGGTTATTGGATATAGTCCAAAGATGGATCGTGAAGTATTACAAGTTTTTGCGAAACATTCAATTAAATATTATATTACAAGATCAACTGGTTTTAACCATATTGATCTGTTAGCCGCCAAGGAATTTGGGATTAGAGTCGCTAATGTTCGCGCCTATTCACCAAACGCTATTGCTGAATTAGCTTTAGCTTTAGTTATGGATCTAAATCGTAAAGTTAGTTTATTATCTTATAATATTCACAATAATGATTTTTCTCGCCCACAACAATTGGCTAAAGAGATCCGAGATTGTACTATCGGTATTTTGGGTACCGGGAGTATCGGAATCGTATCGGCTAAGTATTATCAAGCAATTGGAGCGAAAGTAATCGGCTACGATAAATATCCTGACCAAAAATATCGCGATATTTTAGAATATCAGAGTCTTCAGGAAGTTATCGAAAATAGCGATATCTTATTGGTGCATTTACCATACATTAAGGAAGAAACGCATTATCTTATCAATAAGGATACGTTAAGTAAAGCTAAATCTAATTTGATCATCGTTAATACAGCTCGAGGAGAACTCGTAAATTTGGCTGATATTGTAGCTTTGATTAAAGCTAAAAAAATCGCTGGTTATGGAGCGGATGTCTTTGAGTTTGAAGAGCGATATATTGGTAAAAAAGTTGAAGAAATTGATCATCCAATCATCAAAGCCGCACTAAAATTGTATCCAAAGATTATTTTAACTCCTCATATCGGTGCTTCAACGGAAAGAGCGATTTATTCAATGAATGAGATCGCTATTGAAAATTTTGTTGATTTTATCAATACTGGCGAATGTAAGAATGAGATCATAAGATAATAAAAGGCAGTTAACAAATCAGTTAACTGCCTTTTTTGGTAAATCTTTAAAACGGAAAATAAATTCAGTGCCTTTATTGATTTCACTATTAACCGAGATCGTGATATCATGACGAATAGCGATCTGCTTAGCAATGGCTAACCCAAGACCTGACCCTGATAAATTATCATTAGAATTTGTTTTGTGGAATCGATCAAAAATATATGGTAAATCTTTTTTATCAATCCCAATTCCTTGATCCTTGATGGAAATCGCTAGGTTATCTGTGTTGGTTAAGGTTATTTGAATATGACTATTAAGTGGTGAAAATTTTATCGCATTATCAATAATAATCATGATCATTTGTCTTAATCTACCATAATCGCCATTAATAATCGTATCTGTAACATTATTTTCAAAATTAACACTGATATGTTTATGATCAGCTAATTTCACAGCACTGCGAACACTATCATTAATCACATCGAGAATACTTATTTCTTGCATTTCCAGTTTAAAATCTAAATTTTGTAATTTAGATAAATCTAGTAAATCACCAACTAAGCGTTGTAAATGTTTACTTTCACTTAACATTTGTTGGTAGTATTCTTTGACTAATTTATCATTTGTTACAACGCCATCATTTAAAGCTTCTAATGATCCTCGAATAACAGTGATCGGTGTTCGCAGTTCATGTGAGATATTGGCGACGAAGTCTTGTCGCATTTTTTCGAGTCTCGCGCTTTCCTTAGTCGCATTATCAAGTTGGATGGCTAATTTGTCCATATTGTTTGCAAGCGTACCAATCTCATCATTCTGTTTGATGTCAGTTTTTGCTTGATAATTACCGGCAGCTAATAAGATAGCTGTTCTATTAATCTTATTTAATGGCTTAGTGAAACTCAATGATAATCCAAAGGATAATAAGATGGCAACCAATAAGGCAATACCAATGCTGGTGCCTAAGATAATGATTCCTTTGTTGATTATCGTATCAATACCATCAACTGGGGAATGTAATAAAACGACACCAATGATCGTACCATCACTTGATGTGATCGGGGTGCCAACGGTAATCGTTGGGACATCAAATAGATTGCTGAAATCTTCACTATATTCAATAGCTCCAGCAAAAACCTGTTCAACGATTGTTTCTGCATTGCTTGGTAATTCACTGGTGGTATTGACTAAATGTTGGTTAGAACCATAGGTAATGATATTAAGATCATTATCAACAATCCAAACATCGGTCATAGCGATATCATTAATTAGTTTAATGTATACACCATAACCGTTGCCTTGATCTTTACCGTTTCCTGTTGTAGTGATTGTTGATAGTGTTTCGGCAATTTTTGTTGCACGCTCAATGAGATTTTCTTTATTAAGCTCGATCGTATATGAACGAAAGAAAATAATAAAGACACTACTGATGATTAGGGCAAACAGTAACAATGCGGCCACAAAATAACTGCTTAACTTGAAAACGATCTTATTTTTCATTATTTAATTCCTCAAATTTATAGCCTACACCCCAAATGGTTGTTATGTTCCAATTTGGATGTGAATATTGATCAATCTTAGCACGGAGTCTTTTAATGTGGGAATCAACCGTTCTGGTATCACCATAATAATCATATCCCCATAAATCATTGAGTAGATTATCACGTGAAAAAACTTTATTTTTAGTATTGGCTAAAGTCCATAATAGTTCAATTTCTTTTTTTGTTAATGATACGATTTCATTATCGATATGAACCTCATAATTGTCGAGATTGATCTTTAGATTATCGTAAATAAATATCTGCTTGTCTTGTTTATCATCTTTAGTGATACGACGCAGGATAGCTCTTACGCGGGCCATGACTTCCGTTGGAGAGAAGGGTTTGACAATATAATCATCAGCGCCAATATCAAGTCCCATAATCTTTTCAAAATCTTCGCCACGGGCGGTAATCATGATTATTGGTACATTGGAAGTTTTTCTGATTTCGCGACACACTTCAAAGCCATCGATCAATGGCATCATGACATCAAGTAATATGATATCAAAAACAATTGTCTTAAATTGTTCGATAGCTATTTTACCATTTTCCGCTAAAATGGGATTATATCCTTCTTTACGAGCATACTCGGCTAAAATCGAGGATATTTGTTTATTGTCATCAGCGATTAACATATTGATCATGATGATTTTCTCCTGTAACTAATCTTATTATAATCATTATATATGGCGAAATTATGTTTTTCCAACTATTTAGTATTAGTTGTTATTTTGAAATTGTTAAAAAATAAACTAAATAAAGACATAATTTAGACATATTTTTTTAATATTATAACAACGTAAGCAGAAATGCTTCAGAAAAAGGAGTCATAAAAAATGATCAAAAATAAAAAAAGTATATTTATTACAACAGCGATTTTAATGTTTGGTGTAATGTCAGTAGGAGCATATGCATCATCAGCTTACACAAGTCCGGCTGAAGCAGTTGCCGGTTTATCAGGTAAGAGTATTGAAGAGATAGTCGCCACCAAGACAACAAGTGATGTTACATACGGACAGATCGCCTCGGATCTTGGAGTACTTGATGCATTTAAAGTAGAGATGTTAGAGCTTAGAGAAGATTATATCAATCAAAAAGTTGCTAATGGTACATTAACGCAAGCAAGAGCCAATGTTGCTATTCAAGCAATGGAAGATAATCTAGCTGATTGTGATGGTACAGGTTTTGCACAAGGAGGTAATAATCTTCAAGCTGGTAATAAGGTTAATCAAACAACTAAAACGCAATCTGGCAATACTAATAGCCGTGGTGCCATGGGTTTAGGTAATCAAACAGGTGTCTGCGTTAACGAATAATTAAGAAAGGAGTTTAAATATGTTAAAAAAATCGACTAAAACATTACTAGTGCTATTAGTAATAACGGGAAGTGTCATCTTCCTGACAGCTTGTTCAAGTAGTTCTACTTCTCAAGAGATAAATGATAATGATTCGACTGTTGATGATACATCATTGGTAAAACATGATCTGACCCTTGAAAGTGGGGTACTTACTGATGTTGATCTGACATTGTCATTAGATGGATTTGGAGCTAACGGAGCTTTGATGGATACTGATCTAAGTATTATCGATATGCTCACATACGCTATTCAAGATGAATATTTAGCACACGCTGAATATGCTGAGATCATAGCTATATATGGAGATCAAAATCCCTATAGTAATATCATAGAGGCAGAATCTACCCATATCGCATCATTAACAAGTATTTTTGAAACATATGATATTGCTTTACCACAAGATGATGCTGTATCTTATCTAATCATTCCGGTAAGTTTATTAGAAGCTGCACAGACGGGAGTTCAAGCAGAGATAAGCAATATAGCAATGTATGATCTATTTCTATCATATGATCTTCCTGATGATATTCGTGCGGTATTTGATTCTCTAAAAGCGGCATCTGAAAGTCATTTACTAGCTTTTGAAAAACAAGTTAATCAATTATCATAGTTTAATAAGCTTGATTAACCATAATATCAAACCGGTATTATGGTTTTTTTTAGTGTTTTTCTGTTATACTAAAAATCGTATTGTTATTAGAAAACGGATGTAAGGAATTAGAAAGCTAAATATATATGAAAAGAAAACTTTACTTATTGTTAGGAGCCTTTGCGATGTGCACTTATGGTCTAATGTATAATTGGACTGTTTTTTCTTCATCAATCCAAAATAGTGTTGGTTGTAGTATTGCCAGCGCAAGTATGGTGTTTTCATTTAGCCAGATCAGTTTTTGTTCTGGTGGTTTGATCAGTGGTTTTCTTTATCGTAAACTAAATTTCAGTCGTTCAATGATCTTTGCCGCTTTTATGATTGGATCTGGTTTGTTATTAACAAGTTATGGAACGGATATAAGGTTAATGTACTTAACCTATAGTGTGATGTTAAATCTTGGTGCGGGTTTTGCCTATAAATCATTATTGACTGCCATTATCGCTTGGTTCCCTGATAACCCTGGTTTTGCCAGTGGAGTGTTATTAATGGGTACGGGTTTATCTGCTTTTGTTTTCAATTTACCAACAACTTATGCTATTTCAATTATGGGTTGGCAAAATTCTATGCGTTTGGTAAGTATTATTGCCTTTACGACATCATTATTGGCGGCGCTTATCATCAAACAAAATCAAGATGATCTTCAAAGTATGAGTATTGAGGATGATGATAGTGATGTAACGACAAAAAATATGTTACATTCCTCAAAATTCTATATTTATTTTGCTTGGAGTATCTTGCTATTAGCTGGATGTACATC
>Ga0172378_10004482_pt1 | contig 13062 bp, 12 predicted proteins | sample GrowelOW332metaG_FD_119755 | JGI IMG/M metagenome (GOLD analysis project Ga0172378, IMG submission 119755) | Groundwater microbial communities from an aquifer near a municipal landfill in Southern Ontario, Canada - Pumphouse #3_1 metaG | ecosystem: Environmental > Aquatic > Deep subsurface >...
ACAACTGTTCGATGTTGCGCAAATCTTCACCGGTGGTTCTGGAGCTGTTGACGGATCATCTAAGACGCTGATGATGTATCTTTATAAGCTGATTGGAACATCTAGAAACTACGGAGAAGCTGGTGCGGTTTCCGTCGTGTTGTTCTTGCTTACCGCAACGTTGAGTTTCATTGTCTTTGCGTTCACGCAAAGAGGTGGAAAATTATCTAAAAAAGAGAAGAAAATGATGAAGGAAATCGAATTGAAGGAGACTATGAAAAATGGAACAAGTTGCTAAGAAAAATGAAATGAATATCGAAATAGATAATTCAGCAAAAATTTCTAACGGTCTTCTCATTGGAAGAAGAACTATCGTTTATATAATCTTAGTGTTTCTGGCTGTGATGTGTATCTTACCATTCTATATTTTGATCGTAAATTGCACGCGCTCGAACTTCAGTATTCAACAAGGATTTTCATTTACATTCGGAGACTATTTTGGAAGTAACTGGAACATTCTATTCTCCGACAGCAATATACCGATGGCCAGGGCTATCTTGAACTCCTTATTTATCTCTACGAGTACTGCTGTACTCACTGTATATTTCTCGAGTTTGACAGCTTATGCGTTTCATCAATATAGATTTAAATTCCGTACTTTCTTATACACATTTATGCTTTTGATTATGATGGTCCCTACGACGATTTCAAGTTTGGGTTTACTGACACTCTGTGCCAAGTACGGCTTGATGGATTCATACATTCCGCTAATCATTCCTGCTATCGCCTCACCCATTACTGTATTCTACATGAAGCAGTACTTGGATTCGGTTATGCCTAAGTCATTAGTAGAAGCAGCAAGAGTTGATGGAGCAGGGGAATTAAAGATATTCCACGAAGTGGTATTACCTGTATTGAAACCCGCTATTGCTGTTCAATTCATATTCTCTTTTGTTGGATCGTGGAACAACTACTTCTTCCCGGCGTTGATCATTCAATCAACAAGCAACAAAACAATTCCGTTGATTGTAGCAGGACTTCAGGCATCTGATCCGACTACATTCGACTTAGGAAAAGTATACATGCTTATGACAGTAGCGATTATACCTTTGTTAATCATGTATCTTATTCTATCTAAGTTCATTATCAAAGGCGTGACATTGGGATCTGTAAAAGGTTAAAATTCATTATTAAAAATAAAGGTATCACTAACGAGGAGAGAATTCCATATTCCCGAAAGTGATACCTTTTTTATTTGCTTAAATAAATAGACTAATAAGATTTTAGAAAAATCCTATTTTGAATTAGATCCTTCCAAAGTGAAATCGAAAAACCTCTCGACTTCATCCATGTCGTTGAACTTCGCCATGAAGAAATAATCACCCATACCATCTTTGAGAACTTCAGGGTTGTTGTTGCAGTAGCATATGTTGTTTGAATATTTTTTTAGAACTTCATCAAAATTATGGGCGTAATTTCGGTTGAATCTTCGACCGGTATAAGCGCAAAAATAATTTGGAAGCGATAAATTTTGGCGATTTTCATCGTAGACGATTACGTCGGCCCACAAGTCGAATATATTGACAGAATAAGCGAAGTCAATCATGTCGGGGGTATATCCACCAGGAACTCTCATGTTGACTTCTAGGCCAAACAAATCACCTTTCTTACCAATTTTAGGCTGATCTTTATTCAATCTAAAAAACTCTAAGTGGTAGAATCGGGATTTCGCTTTGAAGGCGTGAAGGATCCTTTGACCTGCGTCGATCAAATCTTGGGGTATGTATTTTGAGGTGTAGTAGATAACATCGTCATATTCGATTTTACCTTCCATGCTTGGTAGCGGGAAAACGTGATAGGTGGGGAAAACAACGTTGCCTTTTGAGTCGCAAACGCCGTCGAATGAAATTAGTTCGCCTTCGATGAACTGTTCCATAATATATTGAGTGTTAGGATTCTTTTGCAAATCGAATTCCATCAATTCGCGCTCATTGGATATTTTATATGTGTCAGTTGCTCCAACTCCATCATCCGGTTTTACTATAACTGGGTACCCGTAAGTTGCGACAAATTCCAAACATTTAGATATATCGGTTACTAAACACCAAGCTACAGTTTTGATGCCGGCTTCGCGATACTTTGCTTTCATCATAGACTTGTGTCTGAATGTTTTGATTTGATTGTTATCGGGTCCGGTGACTATGTTGAATTCTGTTCTCAATTTAGCATCGTCATTCATCCAAAATTCGTTGTTGGATTCCAAGAAATCTATCTTGCCATATCGATTTATAAATGTTTGAACTGCCTTGCGCTTTTCTTCGTAATTCTTCAAATCAGATACGTAAATGTAATCTGTCATACTGTTTCTAACTTCTGGTTTTAACTGTTCTAACGGAACGTCATCTATACCTAGAACCGTTACATTATTTTTCTTTAAGCCATTACAAAAACGCCAATAATTATCCGGAAAATGAGGTGAAAAATAAATAAAGTTCATGCGTTTGTTTCTCCTAGTATTTGAATGTATTATAAATAAATTGGCGGTTTAAAAGAAGTATTTGCTACTTATTTAAAGGTGTTTCACTAATAAAACGCTTTCATTGAGCAATTACGTTATATGAATATGTATATATTAATAAGCAGATGAGTATGAATGCAGCGGTTAGCAATTATTACAAACCTAAAATAGCTTTTGTTAATAAGAAGTATGTCAAGAGTGTAGTTATATCAAGCAATGTTGAAATAGCAGGACCACTTACGGTTGCGGGATCTAAATGCATCTTCTTTGCAAGAATAGGAAGGGAACATCCCAAACACTTAGCTATTACTATTGTTAAAAACATTGTGATTGAAACCAGCATGGCTACTTGTGTGCTTGATGCCATCAGTATGTTGCCGTTGACTATAATACCAACTTTCAACTCAAACCATACCCAAAAGAAATTTACCAAAGCTAAAATAAACCCGGTGATTAACGATACTCTAAATTCTTTCCATAAAACTTTTAAGTAGTCGCGCGTTGTAACTTGGTTCAAACTCATAGCGCGGTTAATAACCACATTTGTTTGACTACCCGCATTACCCGAAGTGCCCATCATCACGGGGATGAATGCGACTAAAACAGGAAGAACTGCAAGGGAATTTTCAAAAGAAGATAGGATTAATCCCGTGAAAGTTCCAGAAATCAGCAATACCATCAACCAAGGAATACGACCTTTCGCAAGTATCCAAGGGGAAGTTTTTATATAGTCGTTATCAATAGGCTGGACACCAGCTAATTTCGATATATCTTCGGTGTTTTCATCTTCGATAACATCGATGATATCATCGATAGTAATAATACCCAACATTCTATTTTCTTTGTCGACAACCGGCATAACAGTGACGTCGTATTTTTTCATCAACTTAGCGACATCTTCCTGATCCGTTTCAGAATCTACAGACAAAAAATCCGTGTTCATGATACTCGTGATATTTTCATCTTCCTTAGCGAATATTAAATTGTCCAAATATAAAACACCCAAGAGTTTTCTAGTTTTATCCAGTATGAAAAGAGTCGATATAGTCTCAGCGTCTTCGCCAACTTCGCGAAGGTGGCTTATAGCTTTTTCGGCGTACATGTTTGAAAGCAAAGTTACGTACTCTGTAGTCATTATCGATCCGGCGGTGTCGTCTCCATAATTGAGCAGTTTATTAACTATTTTACGATCTTCGACAGGTGTAGAACTTATTACTTTATCTACCAAATTAGAAGGCAACTCTTCAACGAAATCGACGATATCATCGATGGGCATTTCCTTCATTATAACTTCGACTTCCTTATTGGAAAATGCTTTGACAATTCGCTCTTGTTGGTCAGCGTCTAAGTAACTAAAAACATCTGCTGTAAAGTCGGAAGGAACAGTCTTAAAAAAGAAAACAACCTCCGCTTCCGAGGTAATATCATTAATTAAATAAGCAATATCGATTGGCTTTTGTGATTCCACGAAAGTTCTCAAACCCTTAATATCGTTTTTCCCAATTAAATCTAAAATATATGCAAGATCTTTAACATCCTCTTTGTTTTCTTCTTCAATAGAAGTAAATACATTGGATGAATCTAAATTATTCTCAGTTTTATCGTCGTTGTTTTTTTCTGACATGATAAATTCCCCCTCTACCTTGTTCTCTATATTTTACAAGGTTTTTACACAATTAAACAACAATAAACAGCAATAAAAACTCATAAATTATCCCTGAATATCGCAATCAAAAATACATATTTTCGAAAATTTTCCTAATATACATATTGAATAGGTATATATGTCAAAGTCGGAGGAAAATATATGAAAAAGAAAGAGACAAAATGTATGAGTATCAAAGAGAGTGAGGTAAAGGTTGTTTCGATAGCTTGTGATTACAATATTTCCTTTCAAAAAATCATAAAGGAAGGTAAACACGATGCTAGCAAATTGTGTTTATATGATTCTCACAATTGTGAAATGGTGGCGAGAGAATCTATGTTCGACATCAAGAACGTTTCTGGAAACAGTAAAGATTACAGAAATGTTTTGAGTATTGACGTTGCCCTTTTAAGCATAGGAAAGGATGAAGCGTTGATATTGTACAATGACTACTTTTTTCCACGTGAGAAAAAATGGTGGATGGATAAATTTTCTCCTTCCGCATATTATCGGCTAAAAAAGCGCGCCATTACAAAATTCCTATGCGTGGTTTCGGAATGGTAAAGTCAGCGCTATTTTTTGCAATGTGCCTCTGTCTCTTACCGATAGAATCGATTGAACAAAATGTCTTTGTTGATGTAGAAACGCGAATATCCAAGTCAGGGTATGTTGTGAGTTTTACAATTGATTCAAGCAGTGGTGATTCGAAGGATTTGTCAATTTATTTCAATGGATTGCACTTGAGAGATGAAACTATCGACCAAGGTAATTACTGCAGCATTTCTCTATACGCAAATACCGGGATTTTAGAATATGGCGGATACAGGAATTTAGACCTAATATATAATTCAATCGATGGTGAAACATACGTTGATTCTATTTCGCTACTTGGATTTAATTGGGCTAAGTATTCGGTAGAAAACAATATGTTTCAACTTGTGTATGCAAAGGAAAAAGGAATACCGATATTGACGGATGAAATAAGCGTTATAGAAAATGAGAACATCATTTTGCCATCTGATTTACCGACGGAAGCAAATCGACTTTTTTATGTCGACTGTCCGAAAGATTATTTGAGCTTTCTCGAATATGAGTTGCGGATAGGGAAAACAGAATATCCGTTGGATCTTGTTTACGACTGGGGAGAAAAGATGTTTTGTCTGAACTGTTCAAATATCCAAATGATGGGTGAGGAGGGCATTGTTGAAGGAGCGCTTGAGATTAACTACTTTCAGTATTTTCACACGCAAATAATTTTCAGTGAGACATTTCTTGTCCAACGCGTTTTAGCTGATCGCTCCAATGAAGGATACAAAGTGGATTTTGGAGTTTACGATGCGTAAAACACTTGTGAGTTTACTGATTGTTGTTTCAATTGTATTTAGCGGAACAACATGTATAGAAAAAACAAAATTTGATTCTGTCAAATACGATGTACAGAACAAATTTAAATCTGCGGTAATCTCGAATTTGCACTACATGCAAACTTCAGGCGAAGTGTGTGTGAATTATCAGGAGTATACAAAGGACTTTAAACTATCTATCAGCGCCTTAGATAATGTACAAATAATAGAATCGTCGAATATACTTAGTCCTAATTACATCTATCCAATATACGCAAATGGGGTTGGAGAACTGATTGAAATATATTCGGGAATGCTGTCTAAAAAGTTTTACTTGACTAGCGTTGTAACCAAGGGAGGAAAATTGAATGAAAACGAAAACCAAGAATGATTATTCGTTCGTATTCTACGCTGTATCAGCTGGCCTATTCAATTATTTATTGCTGTTCGAGACAATCGATGCCGCGTTGGTATTTACTATTTCTCTATTGGTAGGTCTTTTGTTTTCCCACTCCTACAATCGCATTAAGAATTATCAAATGGCTGAGAATAATGCTAATCAATTTTTAATTGATGTGCTCATGGATTTTGACACCTATCACGATGTGAAAATGTGCTATGAAAAAGGCTCATATTTATTAGAAGAAATAGGGTTTAACTTTTCCTATGAGGATATCATTGCCGATATTGATCTATTTGATAGATTATCATTGGGAGTGCTAACTGAAAGTCTGAAAGATTTTTTTATTTGTCCAAAGAAGAAAATTTGTAAAGCGACTATTATTAACCTTGCTAAAAAGAATATAGACACTATAAATCAAGATGGGTTTTTAAAGGAAGTGAAAAACACTTTGTATTCAGCCTTAGCTTTACTAGCTGTCTTCAGTATCATTCGAATAGTATTTGGAACAGATCTCATCGAGTATGACAATGTGATTTTTCGCATTGTTAGCGATTCGATTGCCATACTACCAATAATTCTATGCTCTGTGTGCACTGTTATAAAGGAGAAGAAAAATGAAAGAAAGGTTAAATAATTTTTTTGCCCGATTCAAAGAAAATACAAAATCAAACATGCCAGTTAAATTGTTGAATAGCTCCATTGCAATAGCTATTGTTGGAATAGTATTATCGCTGATTATGTACAAGATTTCGAAGGATTTATCGAGCGCTGTTTCCGTATTAGTTGCGACTGTTTTACTCCTGCTTGCTTTGAATATGATTTTTAATAACGACAAAAGCGGAGCTGACAAGGAATTGTACAACTCCCATTATTTGTTTTTAACTCAATTGGTTTCGCTACTGTTGTCGGGGGAATCTTATAAAAGCAGCATGACAAAGGCTAGCGACCACCTAAGCGAGTCACAATTGAAAGAGAATGTGATTCAAGCCGTAGATACTGCCGGTCAAGTTGACAAAGTAGAGATATTATTTCAGATCAATAGCAAGGACAAAATTGGATTTGAAATTAACGGGATTTTACAAAAAGGTTTTTTGATTAGAACGCAAAAAGAAGCATATGTAATCGAACTGCTTCAAGTTTGTGAAAAATACAGGAAAACCTACATTGATTCAGGAAAAGATATCTCTCATTATTTCTCTTCATTAAATTTATCTGTATTTTTGTGCTATCTAGTATTCTTTATGTATGAGGCCGTAATAAACTTATGAAATACAAACAATTTTTACTATACTGTGCTCTACTATTCACTTGTGTGTTTGCTCGTGACTGTTTGTTATATCAGGATACGAAAAATACTCTGTATTCATACATGCCCGAGATCAATAAAAAAATACGAAATCGCGAGAATACGTACGACATTATGCCGGATAATTTTTATTTTAAGATAAATAAGGTAAACGATTATCAAATAACCTATGTAATAGGTGAAAAGGTGAATTTTGCTTTTGCAAATAAAAAACCAGTTGAAGTAACTGGTTTATGTAGTTTTGTAATTGCTGATTGAGAGATAACTAAACGATTGTGACTGTTATTTCATCAGTTATTCCGCGAATAGATGTAACAGTTAAAGTGGTTGTACCAGTAGCACGACTGTTCATTCTGTTTGTGGGGCCGTTGAATAATATTACATCTCCTTCAGAAGAATCGGTAAATAAAAGTGAGTCGTAACTGAATGAAGTTGACGGGGAATAAGTTTTTGCTATGCAATAAAATGAGGTGTTTAGAGGAATATTGTTAACATCTACTTCATCATTTCCCTGATCGTCATAATACAAACCAACTTCATAGCTTTCGAAGTAATAATCATTCGGGTCAATTTCCAAATTCAAACTTTCCACGCGTTCGCCATAATTGAGAGAATAGGACTTAGACATTTTGCTTTCCAATTCTCCTATTACAACGTTTGAACTCGCAATTGTAATTGAATAAACTGAAGCTAAATAACTGGCTTCAAGCAAATATCCATCTTCGCTAAAAGAAGCGGTCAGGGAATACTGATGCTGCTTTAAAGCGGATAAATCGGTTTCACTACCGGTGATGGAATATTGACCGTCGATGTATGAATTAGTTGAATTGTTCAAACTTGTAATATAAGAGCAGTATTCGATTGCATTGTTAGCAGCGCCATATACGTTGGTGTTTGAATCGAAATACAAATGAGATTGTTTCAAGGCATCTGAAGCAGTTATAGAATGTTCATTTGCTACGCTAGCAATAGGATATCTTATCAGGTCATCCAATATATCCTCATCTTCGTTTTCATAGGTTGTTATGCGATAGAATGCATCTCCAACTTCGTATCCAAAATAACTTTTGCTAACACTAGACTCCTCAAGTAAATCGCTATCCGAAAAGGTTTGGGTTTCAGTATTTACCAGCGTCTTATTGTCTGAATAAGTTGTAAAACTTTCTATTGAAGAGAAAGAATTGCCTGTTTCATCGAGCGTTGTATAAGTCGAAGTTCCACTAATTGCGTGTTCAAATTCTAAATCGGGTGTACCATTTAACATATTTTCCAAAAGTTCAGGCTCATCATCGGCATTAATGACGTCTATAGTACTTGCTCCGATTACAGTTAAATCTGAAGTTTTAATTATGGCTCTCGCTGATCCTACAGCAACAGGAGTAACAAGACCATTTTCGCTTATTGTAAAGACGTCTGTATTGGTGGAAGAAAATATCACATCTGAGTTGCTAACTATCTCTGGAGTGAAAAACCATTTGAGCTGCAACGTGTCTCCGAATTTGATTTCGTAATATGCTTCTTCAAAAGAAACTGCCTCAGCGAGAGGAGTAACAACTTCAAGTGAAAAACTGTCAGTTTTATTTCCATCTTCGGTTGTGACTGATATGTTTGAAATTCCATTTGCAATTGCTTTTATCGTTCCTTTGGAACTCACCGTTGCAACAGATTCATCGCTTGAGGTGAATAATACATTAGTGTTTATTGCGTAACTGGGATATATTTCGTACTGCAGTTGAAAACTATCTCCTATATTTATTGTTTGAGTTTTGTTTTTTATTTCGATGGAAGTTACAGATTGGTCCAAGCTAGATGTTTCTTCCGACTCGCTCACAGTGGAACTGTAAGAAACGATATTTTCCGATGAGGATACATCCCCTTCAGAACTATTTTCAACGGAACTTGAAACGGAAGAGACTGGACTCGAAATGGAACTTGAAGTTTCAATTGTTGGACCGCATGAAACTAAAGCTAATAAAGAGAGAATTGATAATACTTTTATTCGTGAATGTCTCATGTGAACTCCTTTTTATATGTACCTTATTATATGTTGCATTTACCACTTAATTCAATTCAAATATATGTGAGTCGATGTGATATCCTTAGTTTGCTACTTGTTGTGCTTTTATTATTAGACTTTTAAGCTGATGTTATATATAATAACTACTGGTTTAACAATAGAATATTAAGGGAGTACTTTTATGGAAGATATTATAAAAGATTTGGTAGACAGGGGCTTGTTGGATAGTTTTTCTGACCAATCGAAAGTTTCTGAAATGTTGCAGACAAAACAAACAATATACTGCGGATTTGATCCTTCCGCTGAATCGTTACAATTGGGAAATTACGTAATGATTACAATTTTGAGAAGATTGCAAAAAGCAGGCCATCGAATCATTGCTTTAATCGGTGGTGGTACTGGCATGATAGGTGATCCTTCTGGTAAAAAAGCCGAGAGAGGTTTCCTAAATGCAGAGAGAGTAAACCACAACGTGGATTGCATAAAAAAACAGCTTTCCCTCTACTTAGACTTTTCCAATCCTGAAAAAGGAATATTGCTCAATAATGGCGACTGGTGGAATGAAATTCCTGTTGTTGAATATTTGAGAGAATACGGAAAAGCATTTTCAGTTAATTACATGCTGAATAAAGACGTAATTGCCTCGCGAATGGATACGGGTATTTCTTACACCGAATTCTCATATATGGTTCTTCAATCTGCTGATTTCTACAGATTGTACAAAGAGTATGGTTGTGCTCTTCAAATCGGTGGGGGAGATCAGTGGGGAAACCTCACAGCATCGCTTGAACTGATTAGAAAAAAGGAAAACAATGCCACTGCCGAAGTTTTTTCGGTGAAACTAATTACTGACTCAGAAGGGCGCAAGTTTGGTAAATCCGAACGCGGAGCGCTTTATCTCAATCCAGACATGTGTTCCCCTTACTTCATCTATCAGTACTTCATAAATGTATCTGATATTGATGTATCAAGATATATGAGAATATTTGACGATAGAAATTTGGCTGACATTCAAAAAGATATAGACGAGCACATGGAATGTCCCGAGCGTAGACTTGGACAAAAGAAACTCGCTCATCTTATCGTTGCTCAACTTCACTCAGAAAAAGTTGCTGATGACTGTGTGAACATGTCTGAAGCACTATTTAAAAATGATTTTTCCAAATTGGAAGAGAAGCAAATAATAGAGGTGGCAGAAGGCATAAAGCAGGTTAAAATCGATTCTCAAGAAATAAATTTACTCGATGCTCTAATCGAATTGGGGCTCGCTAAATCCAGAAGAGAAGCAAGAGAGTTTGTCAAAGCTGGTTCAGTTAGAATCAACGGAGAAAAACTAACCGATATTGACTTCGTGTTAAAAAATGGCGATGGTCTTTATAAGACTATGTTTATTATCAGACGCGGAAAGAAATCATACGCTTTATTGCAATTCTAAATATCAGTTTAATAAAGGGATTCGCTTATAAATTACTTATAGGCGAATTTTTTTATGGTAAAATATAAATAGAGGTGGAAAAGTCATGAATGTAAAAATAATTACTATAAGTCGTGAGTTTGGTAGTGGTGGACATTCTATAGGTAAATCTGTCGCTAAAAAACTCGGTTGGAAATACTACGATCAAGAACTCGTGAATAAGATATCGGAAGAATCTAGCTTTGCAAAGGAATTTATTGAAACTAGAGGAGAGTACGCCACGACAAAGTCGGACTTACTATATTCGCTTTTTGAAAACTTTGGAGCTACAACAGGCAGTCAATCCATCAACGATAAATTGTATATAACTCAAGCTAACATAATAAAAGAAATCGCCCAAGGTGAGCCTTGCGTCATCGTTGGAAGATGTGCGAACTTTATTTTGAGAAATAGGGATGATGTATTGAATGTATTCATACATGCGGATACTGATTTTAAAGCTGAGCGCATTGTTGAACTTTACGGTGAAACAAAAGATAGTCCAGAAAAAAGATTGAAGGATAAAGATGGCAAGCGCGCAGTGTATTACAAATATTACACTGGAGAAAAGTGGGGGATTATTACAAATTATGACCTCTCATTTAACAGTGGAAAAATCGGCATTGAAAAGTGTTCAGACATTATAGTTAGCACGATAAAGACTAAATAATAAAAGACAAAAGGGCGCAAAAAAATTGACGCCCTTTTATCGTGGAAGAAACTGCGAACAAAAAGCAGAAGGAATATTTAGCACTCAGTGCTTGACACTGCTAAACAATGTGCTATTATATATTTAGCAGTTGAATAAGAAGACTGCTAAATTATGAATTAGGAGGTACCTATATGAGTGAAGAAAAATACACTAGGAAAGCTATTGAAGTAATCAATGCTGCCAGCAAGATAGCGAAAGAAAAAAATCATCCTTCTATGGACGTCCCGCAATTATTGCGAGCGTTATTTGATACTAATGATTCTTTTTATGTAAAGATATTAGAAAGGCTTAACATTGATTCTAAATTTGTAAGTCAAACTATAGATGGATTCTTGGAACAAATAAATACGACTAGTTCAACTGAAGATCCGTTTCCTTCGGTAGAATTTAAGAACATACTGTTTAACGCTACAAAATACGAAAAAAAGATGGGCGACGAATATTTATCGGTTGAGCACATACTTTTAGCTCAATTTGATGTGAAGCATTCGCTAGTTAAGAAACTCAAAGAGATTAAAGGTTACGATAAGAAGTCATTTGAAGAAGTGATTACTCAAATTAGAGGTAATTCTAAGGTTACTTCGGACGATCCTGAAGCCAGTTATGACGTGCTTAAGAAGTACGGACGCGATTTGGTTGCAGAGGTCGCTAGAGGGCATATAGACCCGATTATCGGTAGAGACGAAGAGATACGAAGAGTTATGCAAATTTTGTCTAGAAAGACTAAAAACAACCCTATTCTCATCGGTGAACCAGGTGTTGGTAAGACAGCTATTGCTGAAGGACTTGCTTGGCGTATCTTTAGAGGCGATGTACCTACTTCGTTAAAGGATAAAACCATATTCGAATTGGATTTAGGCAGTTTGATAGCTGGTGCTAAATATAGAGGACAGTTTGAAGAGAGACTCAAGGCTACTTTGAAAGAAGTTACAAAGTCCGAAGGTCGCATCATTCTATTCATAGATGAAATTCATCAACTTATCGGTGCAGGTCGCACGGATGGAGCGATGGATGCCGCTAATTTGCTTAAACCTATGTTGGCAAGAGGTGAATTGCACTGTATCGGTGCAACTACCTTAGATGAATATAGAAAATACATAGAAAAAGATAAGGCGTTCGAACGTAGAATGCAAAAGGTTTTAGTGGACGAGTCTACTGTTGAAGATACTGTAACTATATTAAGAGGAATTAAAAACTCATACGAAGTGCACCACGGTGTTCAAATTACCGACGATGCGCTCATTGCTGCGGCAAGTTTGTCAAAGAGATATATTACTGACAGATACTTACCGGATAAGGCTATAGATTTGGTCGATGAAGCTTGTTCTAAAGTTAGAATGCAAATTGATTCTATGCCAGATGAACTCGACAAGATTTCTAGAAAGCTTATGCAGTTAGAAATTGAAAGAGTTTCATTGAAGAATGACGACACAGAATCCGCTAAAAAAAGGATTCAAGAAATTTCAAAAGAAATAGGTGAAGTTAAACATAAGAAAGACAGCCTCACTTTAAAGTGGCAAAACGAAAAAGGAGAAATTGAAAATGTCAAAGAATACAAAGCAAATCTCGATAAAGCAAAACTCAATTTGGAGAAATCTCTCAATGACGCCGACTATAACCAAGCTGCTAAACTCCAAAATAGTGACATCCCTGAACTCGAACGAAAAATACGAGAGCTCAAAGATA
>Ga0172378_10004483_pt1 | contig 13061 bp, 7 predicted proteins | sample GrowelOW332metaG_FD_119755 | JGI IMG/M metagenome (GOLD analysis project Ga0172378, IMG submission 119755) | Groundwater microbial communities from an aquifer near a municipal landfill in Southern Ontario, Canada - Pumphouse #3_1 metaG | ecosystem: Environmental > Aquatic > Deep subsurface >...
ACATCGCCGTAGTCATCGACGACCACAGACGGCCCGGCACCCTGCGGCAGGGATTTTTGCACGTCATTGACCTTGCGCCGCAGCTCGTCCCATACTTGTGGCAGATCCTTTTTATCATAGTGGTCCTCCATTTCCACTCTGATCAGCGACTTCCCCGGATAAGATGTGCTGGTGACCTTTTTGAGCTGGCCCATCTGCTGTACTGTCGTCTCTATCTTGTCAGTGACTTCCTCGGCGACTTCCTCGGCCGTTGCGCCAGGATACTGCGTGACAATCTGGGCGGTCTTGATGGTGAATTCCGGATCTTCGAGGCGACCGATGTGTATGTAGCTGTAGAGGCCGCCGAAGAGGAAAACCAGCGCCATAGTGATGGTCACTACCCGTTTGTCAATGCTGTAGCCTGCAATGTCCATCATTTACGTCCTTCCACCACAGCCGTTGCGGCCGGCTCTTCGTTCAACAGGCGCACTTGTTGTCCCTCACTCAATAGCGTGACGCCCGCTGCCGCGATACGCTCGTTAGCCTCTAAGCCGGTCAGCACTGCGATGGTCGTGTCCTGGCGTTCCCCGACTTGTACTGACCGTTTGTGGACACTGTAAAGATCCTTCTCTTTTTCCTCCGCTTGCAAAAGCCAAACAAAATGCCCACCCTGTGAATCGACGCCGACGGCTACGGCGGGAACAGCGATGCCCTGCACTGGCGCTTCTAACACCCAGCGGCTCTTGCCGGGCACCACAATGGTCGCCGTCATTCCAGGCAGAATCAACACGTCCGTTGGCGAAGGCATAACAAAGGACGCCAAGTAGGTCTGTGTCGAGCTATTGGCCGTCGGCGTGAACTCCTTGAAACTAATGGCGAATTTCTGGTTGGGGATGCTGTCAAAAACAGCATAGGCATTAAGTCCGTCCTGCTTCAGTATGCCACGCGGGGCATTGACCACATAGCGCTCGGGGACATTCACTTCAACTTGCACTTCGGAAATATCTTGCAAGCTCAAGATGGGCGTGTTGGTAGCCACGGTCATAAAGTTATCGACAAAGATATCGGCAATCACGCCGTCAAAACTGGCCAGTAACTCGGTGCTGTCAAGTGCTTTCCGGGCGATATCGAAGGAGGCGGTGCTGCTCTGATAGGCTGCCTGAGCGTTGGAAAAATCCTCCTGCGAGACTGCCTGCGCTGCCAAGGCCTTGCTGATTCGGTCGAAGTGCGCCTTACTGCGATCCAGGGCCGCCTGGGCTTCCTTGAGCTTGTTCGCATAGTCGCGTGCGTCCAAGCGCATAAGCACCTCGCCCTTGCGGACTTTCTGTCCTCGGATGACCTTCTTCTCAATGATCTGTCCTGGTACTTCAAAGGACAATTGCACTTCGTCATTGGCCCGAGCTTGGCCCGGTAAATACAGATCTGGCTGTTCGAAATCCCTTTGTACCAGCAGGCTTTTCACCGGCCGGATGATCTTCACCAGCTGTGGGGTTTCTTTTTCAACGCGATAGAAAAAAACTAGCGCCAGCCCGATGATCAGGCCCGCGCTACCAATGACTTTCCCCATTAATGACGTCTTTGCTGCCATTTGCAACTATGCTCCTTGTGATGTGAAAAAAATCCCGAGGCTCTTGCCCCTTGACTAATATATACCGCCCTTTAGGGCTTGATATGACAATCTGTCTATATGCCCAAGACTTGCGCCTAGGCTGACCTGCTAGGTCCCTTCCAGGCGCTTCTCTAGGTGCTCTCGCCCTTGATTGATTAGGACTCCAGCAGCCGTTTTGTCCCATTCAGTCCTTTAGTCTTTTTCGCCGCCTTTCCACCCGCCGCCAAAGGCCTTGTAGATGGCAATAAGTGCATTAGCGACCTCGCCTTGGCAAGATGCCAAGCTGTCCTGCCGTTGCGTCAGTGTGCGTTGCATATCCAGGACATTCTGAAAATCGGTGAGGCCGGCGCGATAAAGCTCATCGACTTTTTGGGCAGAGAATCTGGCTGCAGTCACGGCTTGTTCTTCGAACTGCAGCTGCTGTTGTTCATTGACGAAAGTGCTGAGCATATTCTCGCATTCCTGCAGCGCTCGCAAGACGGTTCCTTCATAAGCCATAAGAGTTTGTTGTTGCCGGGCTTCTTCTGCCTTGATTAGGCTGCGAATGCGTCCACCGCTGAAGATATTCCATTGGAAGGCCGGCCCCAGGCCGTAAAAACGTCCTGGGGATTCAAGCATCTGGCCGCCGGCTGTTACCTGCCAGCCAAAATTGCCTGCAAGCGAAAACATCGGGTAAAGTTCACCCTTAGCGACGCCAATCTTTGCGGTTTGTGCCGCCAAACGCCGTTCTGCTGCGCGGATATCGCAGCGCTGTCGGATCATCTCCGCTGGCAGCGTCGCTGGTAGAACAGCTGTAAATGCCGGCATAGCCGTAAAATTCGTCCGTAACTCGGGCCACGCTCCGGGTGCGCGGCCGGTGAACACGCAAAGTTGATTCATGGCCCGGTCGATGCCGGTCTGCAAAGCCGGTATCATCGTGTTGGTCATAGCTAGGTTCATTTCGGCTTGGCGGACATCTAGTTCGTGGGCGATCTCGGCCTGCAAACGATCCTGCGTGAGTTTCAAGGTCGCTTCCTGTAGCTGAGCGTTCTCCTGGGCGTAACGCAAACGCTGCTGCAGGGTGCGCAATTGCACGTAGCTTTGAGCCACGGCGGCCTGCAAAATCACTAGCCCATCGCGGTAATCCTCTTGCGAGGCTTCATAGCTCGCTGCCGCCGATTCAATCTGTCGTCGCACACGACCCCAGAAATCTAACTCCCAAGACAATCCACCACTGAGCACGCCGATATTCTGTGGGTTCTTCTGCATTCCCGGATAGATGATTTCACTTAGGCGGCTGCGGCTGATGCTGCCTTCCAGTTGCGCATCAGGTACCTGTGCGCCGCGGCTGGCGCCATAAAGTGCGTCGGCTTCAGCGATCCGCGCCAAAGCCGTCTGCAAATCAAGGTTGCCAGTCCGGGTTGCGTCAATCAGGCGAGCCAGATCATCGTCTTTAAACAGTGTCCACCAGCTGTGCAAGGGGGCATCGGTTGTCGTTAACTCACTGACAACACGCTGGTGCCAAGCGTCAGCAGAAGCCATTTCTGGCGGGACGTAATCCGGGCCGAGTATTTGACAGCCAGCCGCCAAGATGATCAGCAAAACGAGGCTAATAGTTTGTGAGCCTATTCGGAGTATCTTCATCAGCATTATCACTATCCCTTTGCATGGTTTCAGACCGATCAAACGATCAACTTTTTAGCAATGTCTCATTTTCTGTGATGAGGCATTGCATTCAAAAAAAAGTGCATCTGCCTTTTATTTTTGAAAATCCGACTGTCAAAATATAGAGTAGAAGCAGATACGTTATGAAATTAACCTAGATTTGTGTGTTTACAACTCGAGAATGAGTTTTCATCTTGATAACAGTAATGATTAGGAATTATGCCAAGCGAAGGATCTTAGACCTCATCCAAAAAGGTTTTCCGGAAGATTTTATCCGCAGATTTCGCAGATCACCACAGATTTTTTTGTTTTTTATGGGTATAAATTCTAATATTTTTTTTTGTAGCGGATTTTCCCGCAATGATGATAACTTGAGTGCTAAAATTGTTTTTTAATGTTCTCCAATCTCTGTTTTTGCACAGTGAACGAAACTTCAACAGGTGGATGATAGTTCATGTTGCATCCGTCAAAAACACAGCTTTTGCGAAAAATTCAACGATTATTTTTGAAGGTTTACAAAACAATCCTTAAAGTCTACGAACTCTGCGGGCAAAACAATCCTTGATACCTTTTGGGACGGGTTTATCTACTGCGGGAGGGTCATTTCTACAAAGACACCGAATGATTCAACATCTACCTTTCCCAACACAGCAAGAGCTGGAGCCTGATGGCTAACGACAGCGGTTATTTTACTGATGACACCTGGATGTTTCTGGAAGATAAGAAATTCCCTCTGGGTCTGGTGATCTCCGATTGTACCGGTGGTCTTCTGGATATCAAGCGTGGTTACATGAGTGGAAGCGATGTGCTGGATGCGAAAAAGCGTCTGGAGCAAATGGGCAACGTCATTTCTATCCGGATGCGTTCAGAAACTGACTTTCACCATGAAGATGCTGTTGTCACTTCCGTATTTCTGGCAGATGGTATAGTCATAGGGGTTGGGATTGGTGGTTTGCATCCATTCGGAGACGACAACCAGATATTCGGTATTCGAGAGGGGGTGTACGCCGAAATTACCGAGTCTGGCACCTCGATTGGGGACCAGAATCTGTTCGGTTTTGCGGATGACACAGAGTTTATCTTGATCGACTTCAGCGATAAAGAGAGGAGCCCGGTGTCGCATAACATGATCGTTATTAGCGCCGCGCCGGGTATAAATGAGAAAGAGGCGGTCAGCATGAGTCAGCCAATGTTGCTGGGTATTATAATTTCCCAGTTCTGAACCATCATCAAAGCACCAAGGGATAGGCTGGGAGAAATGCAGCCCATCCGTACCGCTGCAAACATAACCTGTGACATCGTTGCGGATGGTCAGGAAAAAACGCTGATTGACCGTCGTCAGCGATGGCTCTCCAAGGCCGCGCGGCTGGGGTACCGATAACTCCGAGCCATGTTCCAAGTAGCAAAGCTGCCGGCCGTCAAAGGAACAGCGAAGTACCGTTGTCAGATGGGAATTTCCTTCTGGCCGGCTTTGATTGGTGCCGGCGAAATAGATCGGCAGCAACAGTTCTCCATTCGGCAAATCGACCCTTTGCGTTGAGCCTGCACCCGCATTGAAGAATTTAACATGATCTGGCATTTGCAGCCTTTCGTAGCTGGACCATTTCCATGTTGTCTGATCCAGTACGCTCCAGACAGTGCTGCGCGGCCGCAGTCCCGGCAGCAATTCATCATTTTGATAAACCACCGTATGCCCGGTCATCAATACTTTGCCGCTGACGGCATGCCATTGCGGTACCAGATCGGAACAAATTTCTTCCAGTCCACCAGGGAACGGGCGTCGACCCAGGCTTTCCCGGGCCGGTTGCAAAGCGCTCCAGTTTTTCCCCAGATCGGTGGAGTACATGGTATGGGTTTCATAGAAGACATCATTGCCGGTCAGCCGGAGCGGATAGGTGGTGATCAGAAGGGTCGGGTTTTTGCCGGCCCGACCGGGGATAACGGCCGGACGGGCATGAACCCAGCAGGTTTTGCCGTCAAAACCACTGTGCACTATGTTTGCGGTAATATTCATGTGGAATGCCTCTCTTCATGGAGAATTATGCAGTTGCAGATAAGTCCATTCTTCCGATTTCAGCGTAATACTGACCGTGCCATCAGCATCGGCTGATAATTTGCGTTGATTCAGCAGGTCGTCAACTTGCAACAGATTCGGCTGCAGGTTGAGTTTTGCCAAGTTGAACTTGATCTTCAGATTTTGCTCCTCTGGACTGAGGTTGGTGACAAAGGCGAGGACACCGTTTTTCGGATGCACAAAAATAGTACTATAGCACTTTTCCGGCTTTGCTTGGACATAATCCTGGTTATTGTAATAAAACAAAGGGCGGGAATTTTTGATGTCGAACTTATCCCTGAGATCCCAGACCTTGAACATGACTTCCGTGTGGTTTTTTTCTCCGGTATTGTCTTTATTAAGCAACAGTTGATCCATTCCGCGGTTATCTGCTCGGACTGAAGTGTCGAGCAGCAGGCTGCTGGCTGAGACTTTCATCTTGGAACCAAGGCGATATGCGATCATCTGTACCGGAACGCCGAGTTGCCGACCGGAAAATTCGGTACGGGCCATATCCAGAGGGAATTCTGCAGCGATATAATCGGTGCCTTTGCCGCGCAAATGGTGCCATTGTTCGCCGGTCCAGAGGACATCGGCATACGCTTGTCCGGAGGGGTTATAGCTGAAGGAACAGTGCAGATCGATAATATTTTCAGGATTCCTTGATTTGGTGATGATATACAGGCGTTGCATGAATTTTCGTACTGCGAAGGTTGGGAAAGTGGGGTGTAATTTGCCTTCCTGGTCGAGATAGCCGGCGCCGATTTCAAGATTGGTTCCTGGGGGCAGGTGGGCCGTTCCGTCCAGATAGATACCATCATCTCCATATTTATCCAGACGCTGGGCATAGCTATGCAGGTAGGAATCCTGTACGGCCATGCTTTGGAAAGTGATGAAGACGACAGCTTGTGATTGGACGCCGTTTTCGATGTCCAGAGACCCAGGTCGGCGGGTGCCGCGGGGTTTGCTACCTTCTTTCATGATCAGAATGGGGCGTTTAACCATATTGGTGCCGTTGAATTCGAATTCCGGCACTATGACTGGATAGCGTTGGTGGAACAAATAAGGATGCATTTTGATGTCATACTGATGTGCCGTTTCAAGCAGCCGTTGCAGGTGTTGGGAGAACCATTCATTGCCAGTGGGCATGGGATAGGTCCAGATGCAGGCAGTACGAAAAAACATTCGCCGGACCCCTTTTTCAGCTAGGAACTGGAATTCTGGTTTGCCATCGATCTGGCGGTCGGGAAGGCGGAGGTCTTCGCCCCAGGGCTCGCTGCGGATGAGGCGGTATTCCATAGCATTTTGTTTCCAGGGTTTGCTCGGGGTTGCCAGAAGGGCGAAGTCGATCTGGCGGCTACTGCCGACCGGCATGGCGGTTGTTTGGTTGATGAAGTTGGCCTGTATGGTGGTGATCTTCTGCCGGGGCAGAATTTCGATCGCTCGGCTGCTTTCGGCATAATTCCAGAACTGATCTGATTCGGCCTGCCAGCAGAGGCTGCGTTCATCATCGGCCACCCAGACATTCGGGGAGAATTTGAAAGCGAGATCCTTGGTGACTGCGCCGCTGAAGAATTCGCCCATCGGTTTCGGCGGGTTCATCGGTCTGGGATAAACGCGATCCCCGTAAGCCAATTTGGCATATTCGGATTTGACGGGAATTTGCAGCAGTAGTTGATTGATTTCGCAGGATTGCCGGGCAGTTACTTTCGTGTTATAGATGATATAGCCATCATATTCCAGGGTGGCGATGATTTCCAGATCCAGCATTGCTGCCTGGAAGCGCTGTCGGATTTTGGCGGATTGGTCATCGCTGCTGAGCAATTCCGTGGAGCGGTGCTGCCACTGCGCCGTTTCAGCATTCAATTGCAGCTTCAGGGCAATGGGCTCCTGAAGCATTTCAGCGCCGGCGGATTGGACTTGTTCGAGAAAAGGGTGCGATCCAAAAGTATAAGTGCGTCCCCAGACGGAGACTTGCAGACCGGCCTCGGTTTCGCTGACTTTTACCGGAGTCCATGGTTCTGGAACCTGGTCGCTGTAGCCTTCCTGCGTATGCACCCAGTCCGGCTTCTGCAGCAGGAATGGTTTTCTGGCGACCGCCATGACTTTTCCATCAGGAGCGACGAGTTTGGCATTTACGACTCCGGCCTGATCAACGAATTTCTGCAGAGGCAGTGTCAGGGCTGCGACACTTCGTTTTCCGCCGGTGCTATCGGCACTTTCGACTGGAACGGACTGCCGGTACGGCTCCGCCTGTTCTGCGGTATTGATTTCGAATTCCACCCGACCTTGGGGAGTGCCAAGGTTTTTGCCATTGAAGCGGAACGTCAGTTCCTCCTTGTACCAGTAGGGTTCCAGCATCAGTTCCGTTTCCTGCTGCGTGGGCAGTTCTTGGCCGGCGGCCAGGGCGGCGACCTCGGCCCGGCTGAGGGCGCGGCGATAGAGCCGCAGTTCATCAACATCAATTGGGGCGGCATGGCCGCCTTTATCGCCGCCGAGGAATTTGCGTGGGGAGCCGGAGGCATTTCCCATTCCGGGAATAATCATCCAAGCATCTTCAACCAGCTTCCCGTTCCGGTAGAAACGGCAGCGGGGATATTCCACTACTACGGTGATATGCGCCCAGTCGTATCCGATAATGGTTCGATCCACGGGGAGGGCGAGTCTTTCGATCCCATAGACCGGATGCCGATAACGATAATACATGGCCAGGGTGTTATATTGTGACAGGACAAACCAGAAACTGGAAGAAGTTGATTCGCCAAAGATAACACTGTGGGCATTTTTGACCTCATCATGATAACGAACCCAGAGTGAGAAGGAAAAATCGCCTTTGACCCGGGTGGATTCCGGGTCGCCACAATCGACATAAGCATCAAGACCATTAAAGCGCATTACGCCCCGGCGTCCTTGCAGCTGATCTATATATTGGGTATTGAAAGCCTCGCCATTGTTTCCGAAGCTGCTTTGATCCAGTACCTGGCTGCCATCATCCTTGTCAAAGGTGTAATGCAGCACCAGGTCGGGGTCCGGGGCTGCACTGGCTGTCCGGCTCAGGCAGAACAAGCATAACAGAGCGATTAACAGGGACGCACAGGGCTTAAACATGTTGGTTTCTCCTGGAGTGTTGTGAGTTACGTATGAGGATGAAGGCAACTGGGGCATTTTGGAGTCCTTGTCAATGATAAGAACAATTATTTTAAAGTAAGCAGATACAACGTGATTTGCCGAGGCTCGAGCTTGCCGGCGATAGAAGCTTGCTTTTCGGAGCCGGTTTTGCGGGTGCCGCCATCGGGGGCGACTTGCTGCACCTGAAACTCTGTTGCTGCATTCCAGCCGCAGGCTTCGGGTGTGATGGAGAAGCGGAAATCGATACTTTCCGTACTGACATTTGCGAGAAAGATGCCGATTTGCCCATTCGGCGCCCGGAAAACTCCGTTTTGCAGAGCCGGAAACAGGTGATCCTGGTTTTCCGACAGGGTCGCACCGGAGTCGGTTTCGCCGACTTCGGCACTGTAATAGGGCAACATCGGCAGTTGCACTGGAATTTCGAACTGGACTGGACGCAGTAATTGCCCAGAGCAGAAAAACTGTCTGGCCTCCGGGAGCTTATAATAATCGACAATTTGTTTCAGGAAAGCGAAATGCTGCTGATGTTCGGGTTTATTGAAATTGAGCACAGTACTTGTTGATCTGGGGCGCAAGGTGAGGCGACCGACTTGGGCTCCTTCCAGGAAAAGAGAAGCACATTCGATAAAAAAAGCTGGATCCGCCAGGTTGATTTTGCCGACCGTTGAGCGGGGAATATAATCCCCATAGACGGCAGCAAAGAGTGGCACTTTGTTTTCCAGACGTAAGTGCCGTTGGTAGAGAATGTTGTCCTGGACATCAATCATATTTTCTGCCGGATCCTCGCCTTCGACGAGAGCCTCCGGATATTCTTTTTTGATGTCGTCATAAACTTTTTGGATCAGCTGATGCATGCCGCTGGTACCGCAATTGCCGCCGGCGGCGCTATGGCCGTGCGGAGTCCAGTAACAGGGCTGACCCATGCCATGGATGGTATCGAGGTAGACGCCGGCAACCTTTTCACGGCTGATAACGGCCTGTGCTTCATCGCTAAGGCGTTGTTGCCAGGCGGGACAATGGGAGCACATGTTCCATCCGAGGTTTTCGTACATAAGAATATTGCCGAAAAGGTCGCGTGATGCGCTGTTTTTCAGTTCTGCGGCATAAGGAGCGTTGTCGGTGCTGCCATTATCATAGATTGTCGCACAAAGATAGGGAACCAGGCGCCCGCCGGCTTTCCGCAGTTGCTGGGCGGTTTTTCGGAATTCGGCGAGAGCTGGCTGTTTTGGATAGTTGCCGAAAGAGCTGTGCCGGTTAACGAAGCCGTACCATCGGTCATCTTGACGGTTGCGTTTCCGGCGACTTTGCCCCGGCCAGTTGCTTTGGGTGGCGCTGCCGTCATCATCACACCAGCCATACCAGTTGAAGACCAGGGAGCTCTGGCTCCATTTAAGCCATTGCATGGCATCTTCAGCGGCGATGCGCTGATTTTTGATTTTGTCATGGGTTCCATCGGCACTGTCATGGATGCTGGTATAGAAGTGGAGCGGGACGGTTTTGGACCAGGCCGGGATGTCTTTTCTTTCGGTACTTTTGCCTTTGCGACACCAGCTTTGCCGGGTGGCCCAGCTACGGTAGATCATGGCGGCATCATACCAGTCGCCCTGGAAAGAGCCGACGACGCTGTCGTAGTTTTGCTGATAGTCTTCATCTTTAAAACCCAGATTGTCCGGGAAGTGACTGACGCTCCAGCCGATATGTTCGGGCTGGTTATTGACATGGTATTGAATCATATTGGGGGTCGGATCAAAGGTGCCGAAATATAGCCCCACCCTGGTTTGTTGATTATAGAGGGAAAAGAACTGCATATTAACATAATAGGGATAATAAGCGCCGTTGTCGTGGTAGCGTTCCCCCAGTCCGGGTTTAGCAGTAAAAGGATTCCTTACCAGGCCGCCACGCCATTTGGGGTAGGTCATGAAATTGTCGTTTTCAGCGCCAATCGGGGCAAAAGCGAGTTGTGGAAAACGGATGCGTTCCAAGCCATAGCGCGGGCTGCGATTTTTGATTTGGAGTCGCCAGCGGCTGAGCCGGTCGCTGGTCTGTAGGGTTACTTGGGCGGTGGCCTGCAAACAATTATTGTTTTCCTTGACGTTAAAATTGAGCCAGTGCAGTTTTACCGTGATTTCCTGTTCCTTTTGTTCCAACTCCCATTCCGTCGTTCGGGCAGCACTCCCATGAATGGTAAAAACGCCGGTACGTTTTGCCATGCGGGGCATCACGTTCTTCAGAATCCCATGATCAATTTGTTGCCTTTGGTCATGGTCTTTGACCAAGGCAGGATCCAGCCCCAGATTGATGCTGAGTAATTCCGGAGCAGCTTCAGGGCGCAAAAAATCCACGCGAGCCGGGATATCATAGAGTCGTTGTAGCACAAAATTGTGTTGGGATTTCAGAAATTCGAGACCGATATGGCGGTTGGCGATATAAAGGCGGTCGCCCTGCAGCAGATAATCCACCTCCTTTGTGTGATGATGGAAAAACCAATCGCTGTTTTTTTCCTGCTCCGAAGCGCCGTCCGTACTACCGCTTCCCATCAGCAGGCAGAACAGGATCAAAAGCAGATAGCAAGGTGGCCGTTTTTGCATTCTTGACTCCATACTCGTTGGTGATTTCTATCCAATTAGCCACAGCAGCAGACATTGTCGCCATGACCATTCTACTATAAAACAATTATATATAAAAGCAACTTGATTTTATAAAATAACTCCTTTGCTGTTTCAACCAATGGTATCGGACAAGATTTTCAAAAATCGACCGTTCTTTTCTGCTATTTTTCTGTGGCGATGTTTTTTTTGCGGTTGGAAGATCAGGAGGCAAGAGTCAGGGGGGAAAGCGATCCGCAGGGAAGAGCAGGTGATTTTACTTAGCGGTATAGCCGCCGTCCAATGGAATGATGGCTCCGGTGATATAGCTGGCGGCATCGCTGGCCAGGAGAATGATAATGCCCTTGATGTCTTCGTGCCGGGCCATGCGCCCGAGCTGGGTGCGGGCGCTGTAGTTTTTGACAAAAATTTCCTGATGATTTGGGGTTTGCAGTCCACCGGGATTGATGCAGTTGACACGGATGTTATCGACGCCCAGAATACTGGCGGCATGCCGGGTGAAATTGACCATGCCTCCCTTTTCAAAGAAATAAGCCGGCGAATGATCCGTAGGATAATCAGTACCGGTATAATTGGCGTTTTCCACGCCCACCATGCCCATCATCGAGCCGATGTTGATGATGGATCCGCAGTGCTGCCGTTTCATCAGACTGGCGGCCAGATGGGTCAGATAGAAAAGTCCGGAGGCATTCACATGCAGACTGGCGTCATATTCGGCCAGACTGTGCTCCCAGCCGAACAACGCACTGCGTACCACGGCATTATTGACCAGAATATCCAGTTTTCCGGAATGCTGCTCGATTTTTCGAATTGCCTGCTGCATGGAGGCTTCACTTCCCTGATCCAGCTCGACAGCCTCGGCCTGACCGCCGCCGTTTTTCCGCAAATCCTCGGCCAGCAGTTGCAGGTTCGGTAGGTTCCGTGAACCCAGGAAGGTATAAGCCCCTGCTTCGCAGAGAGCCTCGCTGATCGCCCGTCCGTAAAGTCCGGCCGCGCCGGTGACCAGAGCGACTTTGCCTTCCAGAGAAAAACGCTTCAAATTTGCCATTCTGCGGTCTCCAAGTTGATTTTTTTGTGATGCATCCGGCTGCTGTGCTCTGCTGCCAGTAGTAGCCGAATCAGTTCAATGGTTTCCTGAAAATCATAGGGGCGCTGCCCAGTACGCAAATACTGTACAAAATCCGTCAGTTGGGCTTTGAAAGCGCTGAAACTGTCGGGATAGCTGAGCGACAGATTGCCGCCCGTACCCAGCAATTGCAAAGGGGCTCCATAGACGCCATTTTTCAATAGACTGATCACCACATCAATCCCCCTTCGATGCTGCAGATGGACCAACATGCCGTCCTGCAGCGGCAGGCTTTGCACGCTGGTATAGCCGCAGCCGGTGATCGGATAGATGGCTTCCAGGGCATGAATACCGTAACTCATCCACTGTTTGGGCATGCTCATGGAAATCAACTGCAAACGCCCCAACTCGGGAATCTCTCCGCCGTGATAAGGCTGCAGCTCCTTGGCATAGCGCATGCTGCTGCTGGAAAGCAAAGGGGCTCCCCGCTGCACCTGCCTGGAAAAATAGCGTAACGCCTGCATGCTGCCGCATAAGGGTTTATCAATGAAAATGGGCATGCCGGCAGCGACGAAAGGTTCGGCCCGGCGCTGTTGCTCATCGGCAAGGTCTGTGGCCAGTAGCACGGCATCCACCTGACCGAGTAACTCCAGAGGAGAAGAACAAACTTGTGGAATGTGGCTGATCGCGGCAATGTGCGAGGCACGTTCAATGCCCTCGCAGGCAATGTGAGTCACCCGTACACCCGGCAACCCCAGCATCTTGGAGTCTACCTTGTTCAAGTAAATCCGGAATCCATCCTCAAGGCAGTCGCGATTCATTAGCTCACCGTCAAACCCATTGATGATGGCACTCCAACTGTAAGGATGACCGTTGCCAGGCGTCATACCGATGACACCTAAACGAATATCTGCAGGATTGTTTACAAAACAAGACATGCGTCCCCCAGCTTCATGCATCTATACCCAAACCGCC